>ERZ773018.1055-NODE-1055-length-15197-cov-13.232136_pt1 | contig 15197 bp, 18 predicted proteins | sample MGYA00580840_ERZ773018 | MGnify/ENA primary metagenome ERZ773018 (study PRJEB29015, sample SAMEA2738125) | human oral metagenome | biome: human oral; feature: human-associated habitat; material: saliva | place: China | collected 2256 ... | reverse complement strand
CTAGGCTATTTTATCTTATTTATTCGAAAAAAGCACGAAAAAAGAGCACACAACAGCTTATGAAGATACGATAATTTACACTGTTTCACAATACGTTGAAATTTAGAGCTTTAAAGCGAGAGCAAAGTTGACTTTTTACATCGTTTTACAGACATTTACGACATTTTTGCCCCTTTTTTGCCCCTTATAAAACAAAAAAAGCCCGCAAGCCTGAGCCTGCGGTAAAGAACTATTCTTTGTCTTTGTTTTTATTTTGACTATTCCCTGTAAACAAACCAATTAGCCCTAGCGCAGTAGTTCCAGTTAACACACTACCTGCAATTTGTTTACCTGTCGCTATTAAGTAAATTCCACCAATAATAACAACAAGAGCAATTAAAAAGCCAAATAGCTGTCCCAATTTATGAGAAGTAATATTCCCTGATAAGTATTTATCTTCCATAGCTCTACGATGTTGGCTCTCTGTAATACCATTCTCAATAATCTTTTTAGCAGCATCCGGATATAGCTCTTGATACCCTTTAAGAATATCTGGATGAGGTAAATCACCTTGATAGATTTCCAACTTCTGCAGAACTACTTGACGTTGTTCATGTGGTAAGCGCTCGACTTCATCAACAATATTATTGACTTCAATCAAATCTTTATTCTCGGTATCCAAATTTCATTACCTCTTTCTGAATACCCATAGTTGATTTCTTGTAATCACTTTTGACTTTCTTCCAGTATGGGACTGTATCAGCTTTTACTTTTGAAATGTTCTGATTAAAGCTAAAAACAGGCAATACAATTGCTGTCATACCAAGTAAAAAAGACTTAAAGTATTGAGGTTGTTTTGTATTTTTTAACATACCAAATTCCTCCTACTCGCTCCATAATATTTTTTTGAATTAACTTGATTATGACATCTTTCTTTAAAAAAGTCAATGTTTCTTACTCTTTTTAACGAAAAAATCCCCACAAGAACGAGTCTTGTGGGGTAGATACACATTTTAGAAAAGTTTTCCTTTCATTTTATTTTTTAAATTATTTCGTAGTGATCAAGCCGTCTGGCTCAACCTTAAAGGCTTCTTTATCGGCCATACGACCATCAGGAAGAAGCATGTAGTAACCATCTTTGTAAGGTACAAAGCGACTCGATTTCATGTCGCCATCCTTTTCGTCAAGGTAATACCAGTCTGAATAATACTTCACCCAGCCTTTACGCATAGATCCATCGCGGTTGAAGTAATACCAATATCCATTGATACGACGCCAGCTCGTCACCATGTATCCATCTTCTTCAAAGTAGTACCATTTTCCGTCTGTGTGGAATACCCAGTCGGATTTCACGCAATATCCTTTGGCATCGAAGTAGAACCATGATTTGTTTTCCTCGATATACTCGAAGTCACTTTTCGGATATGTCCCATTCGCTCGAGCGTACCAATCACCTTTATCATCTGACTGCCAACCTTTTTTCACTTCTTCCGGTTTAGCGTTTGGATTGGTCAATCGGTAAGCGTAAAAATAAGGTTGACCTGCAGAATACCAAATATCATCATGGTCGTTAACAGTAATACCATTACGTGCATAGTTACAATGAATGATATTATCCGAATCTACAAACATACCTGTATGGCCACCTGCACCACTAGAGTACCCACGACGACCCCAAATAAAGATATCTCCACGCTTGGCATCCCAAGGTTGGTTCTCAGTAATAAGAGTATATCCATTTTTCAGCAACCAGTCATGCTGGTATTCAGTGTTCACAGCCCAACCTGCTGAAACTGCTCCAGCTTCTCGTAACGCATAGTATACTGATGATGAGCAATCATATGAATAAGGTCCATCACGATGGTCCATGCTATAAGTTACATTGCCTTGTCTTGCTCGCATCCATGCAATAGCATTTTCAATATTAATTCCCATTTATTATATTTCCTTTCATCCTTTTGGAGGGAGACTAGTAGGCCACGGGTCACTAGTCAAGTATGCGATAGCACTGACTCGAATATCTCCAATGTCCCTATCTGTAGGAACAGGGTCGTCAAATTGAAATCTAAGTTGATTACCATCGTCCGATCCACCAAGATACCAAGTACCGTATCTCTTTCCTTTGTCACTGTAAATCTCACCAATCAAACTAAACGGTGAGCGGAAACCTAGAGGAACTCCTTGTAGACCTAAAATATAACAATTTCGGTCTGGGTCACTCCTTTGTATAGCATAACCAGCACCATTTCGACGAATAACACCGAACCATCCCCAAGACAGACCTCCGAATTGAAACATCACCATATTATTGACACGACGTACTTTCAGATAGGAGTTTCCTAATTTAGATGATATTGTTAAGGTACGCCAACCGGTGTCACCGACGATGACCTCCCATCCACGAGGACCGTCATCTTTTCTCTTAATCCATTTAAGAGCTTCATTAGTAACAGCCATGTCGACATAGGTAGTTCCGACAGGAGCGTTAACCTTACCTTCAGGTGAACCATTTCCGCGAAGCTCATATTCATTAGCAGGTGCTGCTGTATTTGTAGACGACTGACTTGGTAGTGTTACACTTCCCCCGCCGTCAGAAAGCGTTAAAGTTGTGCCAGTCAAAATTAGTTTTTGAGGAATACCCACACCGTCACGGCCATTTTCTCCTTTTGGTCCAGTTAAACCAATAGGTCCTTGAGGTCCAGCGGGGCCAGCCGGTCCAGTTTGTCCGATTGGTCCTTGTTCCCCACGTTCCCCCTTTTGTCCGTCTTGTCCTCGTTCCCCGGGTAGACCTTGTAAACCTTGAGGTCCGATTGGCCCTTGAAGTCCGTCCGCCCCTCTAGGTCCAGTATCGCCTTGAGGTCCACGTTCTCCAGCTTCTCCTTTAGGCCCAATAGGTCCTTGAATACCTTGTAAACCTTGCTGACCGGTTTCCCCTCGTGGTCCTTGTTCGCCAGTCAATCCTTGCGGGCCTTGTGGTCCGATTGGTCCACGTTCGCCAGTTTCTCCCTTGTCGCCTTTTGGTCCGGGAGTTAGTGAGATATTGCGTAGTTCTTCTTTCGTAGCAAAACCGCTTGTGTCGATTTCCGGTTCCGGCTTAGCTTCTAATAGCGATAACCGTCGCAAGATTTCCGAGTCGTCAAACGTTGCGCCTTCAACGTGAATATTCTTGATAGCTTCTTCTAGTTCAGCTTTTGTTACAATATCCGTAACCGCCACAATTCTTTTAGTGTCTTTCTCGATAACAGGCAATTCGCTATGCTTGTCAATTTCAGATACACGAACCCCAAACGAGAATTTAAGAATATCAGCCGATTGTACGACTTTTTCAGCGTAAACGAACCCGTCCACGATTTCATCTGTCGTGATTAAGCTAGTATCGAATGGAATAGATACAAGATTGTCTTTGACTGTTCCCGCAACTTCAAGAAGCCGATTGGTTGTTTTGAACTTGAATAAAACGATAACTTTTTCAGCATTAAGCCCGTTCAGTTTTAATTCGATATAAGCGTTGTTCTTGTCATGACTATAAAATTCTTCTTTGACTCTATTTAAGCCATCCCGAACGTCAACACAAACGCCCGCTTGACGTTTAATAACTTTTTTCAAAGATTGCCCCCTTTCAATTTAAATAAAAAGGAAGCCTTACGGCTTCCCTATCTAGTCTTTTCTAGTCTTTCTTAGGCTCGTTATATTCAAGCGCTCGCTCGCTGTCTGTCAGACCAGCGGTTGTTGGATCAGTAACCACCCCGAGTAATACAAGGATATAAACGAATGTATTCACTCCGTCTTGATAATTTTGTGGAATTTCAAACCCAAATTGTTGAGCCATAAGGAAGATTGCCCCTAAAAGAGCAATAAGTGTAACTTTGTTTTGTAAGCGTAATTTCCAGTTAATTTTGTTCATTTTATTTCTCCTTTACTTCGACTTCGACTTCTACTTTGTCTTTTTGGTCTATATTTACAAGTAATTGCCCTATCTTACGAGCATTATCTTTTTTTAATTGGTTAATGTAAGGCTTCAAAAATTCAGGAAAAGCAAGACCGATAATTTCCCAATTCTCGATCACCGAGAACAGATAATTGAATGAGAAAAACATAGTCCAAGCAATCCCAAAACTGCGAAAACCTAAAGAACGTGCATACATAGCCACTAGCAAGATAACAAGGAATACAACAAAATGTCTAATCAATCCCATTGTACCTACCTTGCTATCAAAACGCTTAGTCTTGAATGCCTTAATATATCCCGTTACAATATCTAAAACCATCAACCAAAAGAAAAAATGAATATACGGACTGTATGATAGATTTTTTAAGTGTTCTGCTAGTTCGTGAAATGCTAAATCTTGCATAAGCTACCTCTTACTGAACAGGTTGAGTTTCTAACTCACTAGATGGTTCTTCTTTCTTTGGTTCTTTTGGTACTTCCCACTTCCAGATACCGATTTTCCCGTTCTGGTGCAATTCTTCCAACTGCTCCAATGTTTGCCCTTGATATGTGAATGGCTCATTGACTTGAACCATAACACGCTTGCCCTCTTGGAATTTCTCGATATGGTTCGGATTTTCAAGCGTGAAAATTTCTTGTGATTGGTAAGTTTTACCAATCTGCCCTAAATCAACCAATTCAAGACCTTTTTTGTAAAGCGTAGGATCTAGCGGGTTATCCGTATCAGTAACACGAGCCAATACAGACCAGTTAGCAATAGCTTTCACTTCTGCAATCTGCGCTTCTTTTTCTGCTAGTTTTTGGTTGTATGCTTGTTCTTGCGTGATTAAATCTTCTTGTAACTGCTTCACGCCGTCCGCTGGATTGAACTCAGTCGTCACTTGAGCCAATACTGCCTTAATTAAATCGTCATTTGACTCGTTGGTTCTGTCGCCAATCAAAACACGGTCAAAAGCTGTGTATGGATTTTCTTGACGGATTGCTACGAATGTGCGGTTGTTGTCTTGTAAGTATTTGTTGATAACTGTAAATGTCATATATTATTGTTCCTCTTTTTCTGTTTGCTCTTGCGCTTCTGCTTCTTTCTGTGCTTCTGCTTGTAATTGTTGTACTTGCGCTTGTGCTTCTTTGTATAAAGCCTTGTAATTTGCGCACTCGATCGTCTTGTTAGCAAGTTGAATTGCTAAGTCGTTAATAACTTCTTCTTGTGTGTTCATTCTTTACCTCGTTTTAGTTTAATGGGCCATACATTGTATATGTATATGGGGTTTTCCCAGTTTTAAAATCGTGTAACAATTTTAGATTTTTATATATATCGTTAAATAACAATAATAAATTGTAGCTCGGCCCTGACGGAGAAAACTGCAAACTTGTGCCTTCACCATATTTCACACGAAATGCTGTGTAAGCGTTTTTCATACCGTTAACGTCCGAATGGTTCACAACCAAGTTAAACGCATGATTTCCACGCATAAAAATACCAACACTCCCATCACCAGCGCCACCCATTGCGCCCCACATATCATTTCTTGCCCCTTTAAAGGCTATCCCGTCCTTGTTCCAAGACGTTTTCCAACTTGTAGGGCTACTTTGCATTGTTATCAACCCTAAATTTAAGTCAAAGGTTGAGTTACCATTCAATGCAGATAATACCCCGCCTTTAATAACGTTTGCCGTCAGACCGTCTGCGACAATATTCTTAGCAGAAATATTGATAATTCTAGCTTGACTTGCGTCAATCTCTCCGATATGTGCCGTGCCTATCTGAGCGTTACCGATCATAGCTCTCTTAATCGTCCCGTCCGCAATATACGTTGTTTCAGGCGTGACTACTAGCTTGTTCTTACCGACTTCTAAACTAGCCCCACCCGTCGCTAAATTCAAGGCGCTTAGGACGTCGCCGTTACTGTTAAGGGTTTTGAATGCAAAGCTATCTTTTAAGATTGACATCGTGGTTCTTGTGTATTCGCTGTTGTAATCGGTACTATCCACAAATTCTTCAGGTATTAAACGCCTATCAATAATCATAGGTTTGTGGATAACGATATTTCCCGGACTATCAAGTATAATTCTAAGGGCATATTCGTGTAACTCGCCAGTCCTTGGTATATCCAAGTAACCTGTGAATACCTGTTCACCCGTTCTGTTGAGTTGTACTGATAAGTTAGTGTACATATTTGTCATAGCTGTATTATCTAGTAATTGCAATAGAACCCTACCATTTCTTGGTACTTTATCCACGGCAATTTCAATACGATAACCCAACCCTTCGCCTTGTTTGACAAATTTTTTAGTCAATGGGAGCATAAACCCTAACCATCCAGACATAGAGTCCGTATAGTTAATTCTAATCCCGTCGTGATTACCCCACCGGACACGTTCTAAATGCTTATCAGTATTAACCGATGAAATATACTTAGGAATTTTTGTCGGTGCATAAACTAGATTAGTTAGATTGCTAAATCTCTTGCCTACTTCGATATTGAACAAGTCAGACGTTAAAGCCATCCTTGCTATGTTGGTACTAACGTTTGAGTCGTTTGTACCTAAAATACGCTCGTAGAGTTGGCTAGTTTCTCGAACACGTTGGAAGTCCACTTCATTGACCTTACCAGCGATTTGACTTGTAATATCTGCAATACGTCCGTCTATACCTTGCTTGTATTCCGCTAGCTTCGTTTCATTATCTCTTGTGAGTGCTTCAAAACGTTGTTTCGTACCCTCAACATTTTCAAGATAGGTACTTTTAGCAACAAAATCTTGTGATAAAGTTTCACGAATAGCGCTTGTTTGCTTGGCTGTTTCTTCCCTAGCATATCGCTTCAATTCTTCTTGACGTTGACCGTCCTTATCAATGAATGATGTTATTTCTCCAATTTTAGTCTTTATGCCGTCTGTCGTTTGACTGACTTCAAGCATTTTAGAACCGTATTCATTTTTAAAGTTCGTAACGTCTTGATTTAATTGTGTTTGCGCCCTTTCTGCCGTTGACTTAAACGTGTTTAAATTTCTGACGTTATCGTCTGCAATTTTCTTCGCTTCTTTAGCTAAATCTTCACTTGCACCAGCTTTTTTAAAGGCTTCTTCGGTTCTGCGTTTAACTTCTTCAAGCGCTGAATTGTCAAGATTCCCAAACCGTCGTTCGATTTCATCAATAATCTCTTGCTTGCTATTGCTCCTAATGATTTCTTCCCAAACTTCACCCGTCCAGCGTAACAAGATTGTTTGCCCTTCGTGTTCAGGATCAGGCTTGAACCATATATCATTGACTGTAACTTTCCCAACATATTTCTTCGTTGGGTCGTCCTTACCGTACCAGTTATTGTTGAAACCGTCAGGGCTTGGAAGAAATTCAGGAAGTTTAGAGATGATATTATTAAAGCCACTCGAAACAAGTTCATCCACTTTCTGACTTGCGATATTTTGGATTTTAGCTTCATTGCTTTCTGAAATCCTATCACCTAATTTAACGTCGCTTGACTCATTATTTAAACGGTCAAATGTGATTTCAAAGATACGGGTATCATAATCTAGCTTTTTATCATGTCGTACAACACGGATTGTATCGCCAATTTTAGCGTCTTTTAGATAAACCGTTGAAGTTTTTAACGTCAACTGTGGTCTTGATGCACTCACAAGTTCATCATAAGTACGCTTAATCAATACGTTTTTATCTTCTTCATCTTCAAAGATTGCAAAACCTACTTTAGCACGCATTGTACCGTCTGCGTTCTTGATGCCGTAGCGTTTCGTCATTTCAGGAAGTTCAACATATTTCTGACCTTTTGGTTTATCTACTGGATTGCCTTTTTTAGTTTCCCAAACGACATCCTCGAACGTAATTCTGCGCCCGTATGTGCCATGAGTGTTTTCCTCACTTGGTGCGCTGATTTCTTCGCCCTTTCCTCTACCAATTAGAGCAGTAAATAGATTGGTACGTTCTACCTCTTGCAAGATTTGAAGCGCATTGTGTCCATAAACTACACGCTTGCCAGTCGCTTCTCCGATTTTCTCTTTAAAATCAATATAGCGTGCGCCTATTTTATTGCCGTTTACTTCGACGAAAAACTGCATTTCTAAATTCCAAACTTGACAAACCTTTTTCAAGGCTTCAAATGTTGAAATGTAGTAAAAGTTTGTTGATCGTTGGCTTGTTTCACTAACAAAACGTGCTTGCCAGTTAGTACCAGCAAGCAGTTCATTAATAATAGGTCTAGCAAATGTATTATGCGGTCTTTTGTCTAAAACAACAGATTTTCTTAATTCTTCAATGCCTGACTGAACACCAATTAAGGTTGTAAGGTTTCCTGAGAATTTTTGAGCAATATAGAAATAATGGAAAGTATGTGCATCTTCGATTGACTGAATAGCCATATACTCTACTGCATCAAATTCTTTCTTGCTCAACTCTTTCATCTCAACCGTGAGCCTGTCAGATACGTATTTTTCAGTAGTCAAAGCGAATTTTTGAAGAGCAGTTTTGATAGCTTCTTTTTTGACGATTTTTATTAGTTTCTCGTCTTTATCAAATAAATATATCATAGTCTTTCATCTCTCCAAACTACTTCTTTTACTGTCGCATTTGTAGCCGTGATTGTATCAAACTGTCTAACTTTGAAATTCTCTAAATCACTAAATAAATCAAGTTCACTTAAAATACTACGGTTCTTGTAAGTTGCTTTCACTTCATCTTGTTTAAATTCAACAACAATGTCTTTATTAGCTTCATAAGTACCAGTAAATGATATTGTCTGTCTGCCATTTGTGACTTTAACTGTGTCAGTCGCTTTAGTAGTTGTAACCGTGATAGAAACAGGTGTTACTTCAAATCCGCTACTTATTGAGATTTTACCCGTTGATGTTTGCTCTCTTGTCTTTTTGAAACCGTCAGGAACTAACAAAGAAAAACGACTAACTACCGTTAGTGCGTTTTCTTCGATAGCATCTGCGCCATTAAAAATAGCGTAGTAATAATAATCAGGTTCATCTTTAAATGATACTTCAAGCATACCTGAACTTACTTGGTTTATGCGCAAAAATTTATTTAAAGAAAAAAATTTCTCTCTTAATTCAGCGCTTGAGTCAGCCGTTAGCTGATACTTGATTTCTAAAATCCGTTCAGGCTCTGAAATATCTTCAACCCAAACGCCACGCCTTCCAGAGATAGAAGTAGTTTTGACTGATTGACCTACTAGACCTCTACCGCTAACCGTTAATTGTCTATATCCGTCAACTACTACATTTAAAGTAACGCCGTTTATTGTCATGTTATCGCTTGGCTCGAAAGCCACGTTTTCGTTATGTTTTTCTAGTTTTGAATATCCATACATAGCTTTCTCCTTTCTAGTAATTAGTAGCCAAGGTCAATTCCATTTCTTGAGCGCTTGTAATATCTTCAGTAAATGCTCTATAAGTCGTGTTACCCATTTTTAGTACAATATCAGCGGATTGCTGACCGACTGTGATTGTGCCACCGTTGAAGTCAACAGACGTATTATATCCTGATAAGCGCCCTAGTTCGCCATCTACTGCGCCTAGTTCGCTTTGTAAGTTACCAGCTAAGTCTTTTCCAGTAAAGGCATCTATCGCCCCTTGTGCCATGTTTCCAACTGATTTTACAACTGCGCCAGCTTTACTGTTTACACCGATTACAAAACCTTCATCTGTATAGATACCAAACTGTCTGAATACCCGTGAAGGCGAACGAATACCAAGTAATCGTTTAGCGCCGTTGATTGCGCCACTTACTGCGCTTGTAACTGAGTTGATCAAAGCACCAGCGGCATTTCTAACCCCGTTCACGAATCCCATAATTAGATTGTGTCCTACGTTTACAGCTTGACCGATAAAGTTTCTTGCAGATGCTACTGCATTATCAAATCCGTTTCTTACCGCTGATACAATACGAGGGCCAGCGTTCGTTATTGTGCTGACTAGATTGTTCCAGCCGTTTGTAACTGTGTTTTTAATATTTTCAACAGCATTTGAAATACTAGATTTGATATTCTCCCAAGCTGTTGAAATACCTGATTTGATATTTTCTAGCGTTTGATTTAAAAATGAAACAATATTATTCCATATATTCTGAACTGTTGTTTTTGTCGTTTCAAGTGCCGTTGAGATAGCTGATTTGATACTTTCCCAAGCGTTTGAAACTGCTGATTTGATACTTTCCCAAATTCCTGATAAGAAAGTTGAGATAGTGTTCCAAATTTCATTCGTTTTTGCGCTGATAATATCCCAAGCGTTTGAAATAGCTTGTTTGATTAAGTCAAAATTGCCAGTTACTAGTCCATAAATAACCAATAATACAGTAGCAAATATAACTTTAATAATTTCCCAAGCGTTCGCAAATATAGACTTAATTGCTTCAAATGTAGTTTGAATATACGTCCAAATAGTCGTTAATGTTGTATAGATTGTTTCATAAATAGCCGTCCAAATCGGGCCAATAAAAGCTGTTATTGTATTCCATACACTTTCCCAAGCTGTTTGAATACCAGTCATTGAAGTTTGGAAGAAAGTAGTCACTGCTTCAATACCTGATTGAACTGCTAGTTTAATACCTTCCCAGATTGGCGCTAAGAATGTAATAAGAGCATTCCAACCAGTTTCCCAAACTGTTTTTAAGAACTCAAAGATACCGCTAAAGATTTGAACGATACCGTCCAAGTGTTGTTGAATGATGTTCTTGATATTTTCCCAAAGTCTGCTTGCTGTTTCTTTGATAGTTTCCCAAGCACCTGACCAGTCACCATTGATAATCTGCATAACTGCCTTTATAATGCCTAAGATAAAATCAAGTCCAGCGCCTATTGTGGATTTTATCAACCCCCAAACAACTGAAATTGTTGTGCCAATAGCATTCCAAGCCGTTTCAATTATTGGTGCTAAGAAATTAGTTACTGTTTCAACTACTGTTTTAATAGCATTCCAAACTTTAGTAGCTACACGCTCAATCAATTCATGGTTTTCATTCCACCAAGAAACAAGCGTACCCCAAATATCTTGAACAAAACTAACTGCTTCTTGAATAGCACTTGTAATTGCAGTTTTAACTGCTTCAAATGCTGAATTGACCTTATTTCTAAATTCTTCGCTTGTGTTATATACACCTACTAAGATAGCTATCAAACTTGCTATAACTGCGATAACAATAAGGAATGGTGCGCCTAGTGAAGATACAACGCCTACGATTTTAGCGAACGTTACACTTAATGCGCTACCGCCTGAGTTTAGCAATGTAAACCATGCTGAAACCTTAGATACTGCGCCAGCTATAAAGCTGATAGTACCTACTAACTTACCGATAACTGAAATCACGCCACCTATTGCAATTAAAGCGGGGCCAGCCGATACTGCGATAAGTCCTACCCATTTCTGCCACGGTTCAAGTGGTAAGTTATCCCATATTGTCAAAAGAACCCGTACGACATTATCTTTGAATGTCAATACCGTTTCTTTTAGATTTTCAAATAAGCCGTATATATCAGCTTCGCCATGCCCTAGACCCGCTACTAAGTTTTCAAATGATGCCTTCATAGCTTGGAATGAACCAGCAACCGTTTCACTTGCTTCTTTAGCAGTCGTTCCAGTAATTCCTAGTCTATCTTGAGTAATTCCGATAGCTTCAATCAAGGTATGGAATGGAATATCTTTCACGTTTTGCGCTGTTGCTTCAAATTCTCCGTTTAAAACGCCTGACTCATTGACAAGCCGTGCCATTTCGCCAGCAGTACCGCCATAACCAAGTTTAAGGTTATCCAGCATTATATAGTTGTCCTTCGCAAAACCCTGATAAGCGTTTTGAATATCGGACATATTAGTACCCATTTTATTGGCGTTATCTGCCATTTGAACAAGTGCCTTATCTGCATATTGGGCGGCCTTTTCAGTATCCCCGCCTAAACCTTGAAGCAATGTAGCAGAGAATGAAGTTACTTGTTGCATATACTGATTAGCTGATACACCAGCCGTTTTAAACGCATTATTGGCATTGGAAAGAACGCTTGCGCCTTTTGCTTCCATTGTGTCGTACATTGCTTGCGCTTCTTTTGCTGTGATGTTGTATTTTTTAGCAAGTCCAATAGCGCTTGTACCATTATCTTTAAATAGCGTTTCTACACCACCTAGACTTTGTTCAAGGTCAGCAAACGATTTGACGATACCAGTGACACCAGCAACCACTGGTGCTGTCAATGTAGCAGTCATGCCAGCACCTAATTTCATAGAAGCCGTTCCGACTGCTGAAAGACTGTTACTTATCTTGTCTAAACTTGAGCCAGTCTGATTTTTCATACTTTGAAACGCCATTTGCGCTTCTTTCATCCCTCTAGCAAAATCAGAAACATTGGCTTTCAGTATGGCGGTAACATCAAAATTTGTTCCCATAGTTACCCCCTTTCTCTCATAGATTGATTGAGCCTTCTATTTCTATCAGCAAGGCTCATTTTCTTTTGTTTGACTTGTCCGACATCATCTTTTCTGAAAATCTTGTCAAACTCATCTTTATGATTGTAAAAATCGTCAAACGTTTTAAAGGCTGACCTTGCGCTTTTGCCTTTACCTTTAGTTGCTTGAACTGTCTGATTAAACCATGCTTGAATTGCTGAATTATATCGTCTATCTTCTTGCTGGATAAGATAAGCAGTGTTATAGATTTCAAATTCTTCTAGCGTGGTGCGTGATGCTTCTTTAAAAGTCATGTTATGTCTTGCAATAAGCAAGGCTATCGCTTCATCATAACCAAAATATGAACCTTGATTTTCCCTTACTCGACTAGGTTCATAGCTTTTTTGAGTAGGGGAGATGCTTTTAACTCATTCACAATTTCTTTAATAGTCTTGTCGTATTCGTCATTCAAAATCAAATCTTCAAGATATTTTTCAATCGCTTCATTGCTTGGTTTGTGGTTTTCTGTGACTGTTCCAGCTTTGATGATGTCCACAAAAGCCATTGGATCATTAAGCGCTTGCCCAGCATTAAATAAAGTCATTGCACCGTAGCCAGTTTTCATTCCCTCGAGTTCAGCAGAATGTAGCTTGTTCATTTCTCGCAAAAATCCAAGTCCAAAGCGTAAAGTGTAGTCACGTTCTCCAATTTTTAAAATCATTTGTTTTTTCTCCTTTTAAGTAAAAAAATAAAGGGCAAATAAATTGCCCTTCTAAATACCACTATTTTAATTAAACTGCGACACCTTCGCCGTTTGTTTCTTTTTCAAGCGTGTGGTAGTTGTATTGTGCGCTTTCAACTGCTTGTTTTTGTGTAGCAGTAAGTTTATCAGTATGCAAGATACCGTTACCGTCAATAGCAACTTCATAAGATAACTCAACTTTATCATCAGAAGGTGCTGACAATTCAAAGTTCTTGAAGTAGCCTTGATAGTATTCAACGTCATACTTTTCTTCTCCGCTGACTTCCTTCTTGCTTCCAAGGTCAACAATCCAGCATTCGATCTTATCGCCAGATTTGAACCATTTGCGCATTTCTTTCCACATATTCACTGTGTCGCCGTCTTCACGGTAAGCAAGTGATTTAAACTCTCCGCTTGTCTCTCCGTCTGAGATTGAGTTTACAACTCCATCTTTTGTTTTTGTACTTTCTACGTTCTTTTCTGACTTGATAGAAAGTTCAGATTGGAAGCGTACCTTACCCGCATCTTGTTTTGTACGGTCTTTATAGCGACGGAAAAAGGCAATAACGTCTTTCCCTAAAATTAAATCTGCCATTTATTATTTCTCCTTTTTGGTATAACTAAAAGTAATGTCCAGCACTACATGAAGTAAAGGCTGGACGTCTGTATTATCTGCAATAACTTGTTTATCTGTTGTTAAATGATTGAAATTATATTCATACCCCTCTTTGAAATACTTAACTGTATTTTCAAGATAGGCTGAAACATTGTCTATTTTGCTTCTATTCTTCCGTGTACCGTAAATATGTACTGTTTGTCTTGCTGTGCCGTACAAGTCATTATTAGGCGTGTCAGAGCCATTATATTCGCCGATATAGGCAAACGGATATTGTGCATCTGCATTGGGTAGATAATCGTAAGTATCTACTCTTAAATCAGAAAGAGCAAATAACTTCCTAAACAAATCGTGGTTTGGTGTCATTTAAAAACTCCTTTCATAACATCCGTCATGTCTTTTTGAAATTCGGGTAATATCTGCTCTAACATAGGTCTAAAGTGTGGTTTGCCAGCCATGAAACGAGTACCGTATTCTTGATAACCTGTATAAGATGCACTTCCTGTTATCCATGCTTCCATACCGTGATAAGTCACGTTGATATGGTCTTTCAAAAATCCAGTATCTTTTGGCGCTAGTTCCCTTGCTACTTTCTTTCCTTTTTCGCCTTTGTTTTTAACAACTTGTATAGACTGCTCAACGGCTTTAGGGTGTGCGTTGTAAATCGTGCTTGTTAGCTTCTCTAAGCCATGCCATTCTATATTTACGCCCATTTACACCTTAACCGTCCTTTTGAGCCGTACAGAGCATTTTGAAGCTTCTACGGTGTCAATCTGTTCATATCTGAACCCGTCATAGATTGCATACAAGAACCGTTCTTGTTCTTGCTGAAATCTGCATATCATGACGACATCCGAACGATTGCCGTATAATTCAAAAACCTTAGCCTTTTGAATGAAATTCACAAAACATGGTACAATTTTGGTTTGTTCAGCTTGGTTGTCGTAAGTGTCCGTTACTGGATTGTACTTAGCAACTCCCGAACCTCTAACAAGCGTTATTCTGTGAGGGGTTTTCATAAAAAGTATGCCTTTCCTCGTTGACGTTGCGAACCGTCAAGACCAAAATCTTTATTCAAAATAGCCATGTAAGGCTTGAATAAGTTGTCGTAGTCTTGATAAGTTACTGAATATCCGTCAACTGTTTCACTAGAAACACTTTCTGAACCCTTACGTCCGTAGAGTTTATAAACAACATTTTCAATCATAAAATTATACTTACTTGCTATCTCATCTGTGCCTGTAAGGCCTTTAAAATAGCTTTCAGCATCTTCAACTAGATCATTTAACAAGTCATTTTCATTTGTGTCGTTGGGGTTAATCCCCAACCTACGCTTTATCTTTGCAAGTTGGGCATCATCCATATTTATTCCCCTTTTGTTTTAGTTTTTGGTTCTTCTGTTGGTTCTTCATCAGATGCAATAACCCCTTTTTTCAAAAGGTCTTTAATTCGTGCATCTGATACTGTCAAATCTTGTCTAGGATATGTTTCCCCAGCTTCGTAGAACCAACCATTATCTT
>ERZ773018.1043-NODE-1043-length-15363-cov-9.211458_pt1 | contig 15363 bp, 10 predicted proteins | sample MGYA00580840_ERZ773018 | MGnify/ENA primary metagenome ERZ773018 (study PRJEB29015, sample SAMEA2738125) | human oral metagenome | biome: human oral; feature: human-associated habitat; material: saliva | place: China | collected 2256 ... | reverse complement strand
GCTTCGAGTGCGAGGCCAAGGAAGCCCTGCTTGGCATGGAGGATCTAATGTTTTTAAAGAGCGTCAAATATCCTGGTATTGAATATGAGGCAGGGGAAGAGATTTTTCTTTCCCCGCAAGAAGCTGGAACTTCCTTCTATTTGGATGTTGATGAAGAGCTAACCTCTAATGATGCGGCAATGGCTTTAATTACCTCAACCCTAGATGAGGTAGACACGTTGCTTGCAACTGCTAAAGAATTTTTGAAACAGACGCTGTCAAGCGATGATGCTAGCTACCATGGGGCTGTCGCATATTTCATGGAGTACCACCGGTACCAGCTAGACCCAGATACTCTAGCGGAACTGTTCCCCTCATGTGACCCGGGGGCAATGTCATTTGCGCAAATGGTAGATTTCTTGAAAATCGTGCGTTTTGGCAGTTTGCTTGATGAAGAAACAGGCCAGCAAGCTTTCGTCCTTGATCTAAGCTTCAACCCTGAACTAACTGATGAACTATTGGTTATCTATTTTGATCTAGAAAAACAGGTAGTTTCTCTAGCCCACGAAAGCTAACGTCCCAGCCAAGGGCGAGCGCCGTCGTCGTAGTTTAAGGCTGGCAGGCAAGGACTACTTGGCTGCTATGGCAGCAAAGGCTGGGGAAGTTTATCCCCTGGGGCCAGGGCAGGGGGAGAGGCTAGCTGGGGGATAAGTCGGGGGCGTTGCTGACCTTGACTGGTCGCCTGGTGGGTGCGTGCAAGGTTTGCCGTGCCCGGCCGCGCGGCTTAAAAAAGTGACCCCAGGTAGAGGGCCTGGTAAAGGATCTGGTAGGGGAACAGCAGGGGTTTGGCGGGGGTGGTCCGGTAATGGTGTGGCCTTACAGATACTGACATTTCGTCCGTTGCCTATAAAACCCCATGTAATAATTATAGGGAAGAGATGATTTTGTATGTGTTTGTGTGTGTTTGTAGGTGTTTGCAATGGAGCCTGATATGCCTAATACCCCCGGCGAGCCGCGTTTAAAGGGTCAGGGCCCGCGCCTAAATGGCCGGGACCCGCAGCTAGGCGACGGCGACTACCCCAAGGTTTTATCCTGCACTATCGTTGACCGGGCCGCTAACCCTAAAGGCACTATCGTGGCTTTTCATGGGGTTAGTGACAACGGCGCCTCGCTAGCTGATATTGCCACGCGCTGGGGTGAGCAGTGGCGGGTAGTGCTGGTAGACAGTTTGGGTCACGGCCTCTCGCCGCGTTTTAGCCCCCAACAGTTACAGGCCCCTTTTCAAAGCGCCCTGCAAGCCGCCGCTGAGACAGTTCGAGTCGAGGCGAGCCAAAGTATTGGCGGCCAGGTGGTGCTTTTTGGGCATTCTATGGGTGGGGCGATAGCGGCCGGCGTGGCCGCTGCCCACCCCCAGCTGGTGCGGGCAGTGGTGCTAGAAGACCCCGCCCTGCTCACCCCCACCCAGGAGGCAACCTACAAAAACAATGCGGGGGAGTCTGTGGGCGGCCTTGAACACATCAGCCGCGACCAAAGCGGCGCCATCGCTAACCTACTGCTAGCCAAGCAGGCTTATCGCAACTGGCCGCTAAGCGAATACGGGCCCTGGGCGCAGGCCAAAACCCAGGTGGACCGCGACTTCATCGCCACCGGGGTGGTGGGCCTGGCTGGGCGCGAAATAATCAAAGAGCTACAAGTACCCACCTTGGTGCTAACCGGTGACGGCCCCGACGTTTTGCTCGGCCAGGCGGGCCTAGAAAAGCTAGCCACATACGCTAACCCCCACCTGCACACGGCCTTGATCAGCGGCGCCACCCACTGCGTGCGGCGCGACCAAAGCGAAAAATTCCAGCAGGCAGTTAACTCTTTCCTCGCCGCCCTACCCAAGCCGGCCTCGGCCCCCTATATTGCCCCCGAAATAGCGGCCCTGGTGGAAGGTATTCCAGCCCAAACCACCTGGCAGGTTAAGGCGCTACGTGAACGCGGCGACAAACTACTAGGCGCCCACCCCCAGCTAGAGCCAGGCCACCTAGTTGAGGTAACCCAACTGCCGGTAGGGGATGAAACACAAGGGGATAAAAATAGCGGCGAAACAATAGAGCTGCGTATATTGTCACGCAAAGGCCGCGCCCCGCGCTGCGTAGTTATTTCACTGCATGGGGGCGGCTATGTTTGCGGCCGGGCCAGGTTCGACGACGCCCGTAACTTAGAGCTAGCCGATCTACTTGACGCCGTGGTGCTAAGCTCCAACTACACCCTGGCACCAGAAGCTAAATACCCCCACGCCGCCACCCAATGCGAGGCAGTTTTAGAACGCGCCGCCACCTACGGTGTGCCCGTGTTTATTTACGGCGACTCAGCCGGGGCTGGCCTGGGCTACCAAACATTAGCCCGGCTCATCCAAAACCAAAAACCGCTTGGGGTAAGTGGTTTTATTGCTTTAGAACCCTGCCTAGACCCACGCCTAAAAACCGCCTCCTACAACCAGTATGCCCACGGGCCAGTGTGGACTAAAACCGCCGCCACCCACGCCTGGAACCACTACGCCCCCAGCGCCCCCAGCCTCGCCCCCTACCCCTACGCGCGGGCACTAGCTGAAAAAATGCCGCCAGTGATCGTGTTTATTAACCCTGTGGACCCGTTGCGTGATGAGGGCCAGGCTTGGGCTTTTGAACTAGTCGACGGCGGCGCAAAGGTAGAACTACACATGCTGGCGGGCACAGTACACGGCTTGCTTAGCGCCCCAAACACCAAAACCTGGAGCCAAGTACAGGCGCTAATCAAAAACTTCGTCAACCAACTAACCCAAAACAGCTAAACCACACACGGGAGGAGCATCTAGATCAAAAGGGTAAGCACTTATAGCCAGGTGAAACCACAACCAGTCTAACCACTACAGCTAGTTAACTAAGCGGTGCTAGGGTGAAACCATGACGCGCGCGCTTATCACCGGATTTGAACCCTTTGGGCCCAACCCGGTAAACCCCACCCAGGCCCTAGTTGAGCTACTACAAACCCAATACGCCACCACCGGCCTAGAAGCACAGCTACTACCGGTAACCTTCACCGGCGCTCGCGGACGTATCCAGGCCCTAATTGAAGCTAAACGCCCACAGATAGTTTTATCTTGCGGGCTTTACGCCGCCGCCAGGCAGCTGCATGTTGAACGCATCGCGGTTAACGAGCAAGAAGGCCAAGACAACAGTGGTTTTAGCCCCACCCGCTCTGCGGTAGACCCCACCGACGCTGATGGCCTGTTCGCCACCATCGATACCGCCGCCCTGCTGGGCAAGCTAAAAAATGCTGGTTTTGATGCCGCTATCTCCTGGCATGCGGGCACCTATGTTTGTAACACCACGCTTTACAGCGCCATCCAGGCCACCAAAACCTATGGGGCTAAAGCCGGGTTTTTACATGTACCCACCGACGTGGACGTACCCAAACTAGCTGCCACACTTGCCGCCTGGGTGGAAGAAAACTAATGGTTTTCATTGTGGGCCTCACCGGGGGGATCGGTAGCGGAAAATCTAGCGTCGCTAAACTCTTCGCCACCTGGGGCGCCACCGTTGTGGACGCCGACCAGATCGCCCACAACCTACTAGCCCCAGGCAGCGACGCCCTAACCCAGGTAGCTAAGCGTTTCGGGCCCGCCATTATTGATGAAAGCGGCCAACTAAACCGGGACGCCCTAGCTAAAATCGTCTTCACCAACCCCACCGCCCGCACCGACCTAGAAAACATCACCCACCCCCTAATCGCCGCCCAAGCCTGGAACAAGCTAACCCAAGCAAACACCCCCATCGCCGTCTATGACGTGCCCCTACTAGCCGAACAAGCCCTAGCCGGCCACCTACCGCCCTACGACGGCGTCGTCGTAGTAGAAACCGAACTAAACACCCGCCTGCAACGCCTAAACCAACGCGGCCTAAACCCCACCCAAGCCAAAGCCCGCATCAACAACCAAGCCAGCGACACCCAACGACGCCGCGTAGCCGCCCAAGCACCCCACCACTGGATCATCACCAACAACACCACCCCCAGCGACCTACAAACCCAAACCAAAAAAGTCTGGCAAGCCATCAACGCCCTAACCCAAACCACCCCCAAACCCTAACCACCCCCACAAAAACTGCGCGCCCAGAATAAAACCACCGCCCCCACCCAAAGCCCCCATAAAATAGGGCCATGCCAGACCTGCGCCGCGCCCAAAACCCATTCAAAGTAATCAGCCCCTACCAACCCAGCGGCGACCAACCCCAAGCCATCGCCGAAATCACCAAACGCCTAAACGCAGGCGAAAAAGACATCATCCTCCTAGGCGCCACCGGCACCGGCAAATCAGCCACCACCGCCTGGCTAATCGAACAAATCCAACGCCCCACCCTCATCCTCGAACCCAACAAAACCCTAGCCGCCCAAATGGCAGCAGAATTCCGCCAACTACTACCCAACAACGCCGTCGAATACTTCGTCTCCTACTACGACTACTACCAACCCGAAGCCTACATCCCCCAAACCGACACCTTCATCGAAAAAGACTCCTCCATCAACGACGAAGTCGAACGCCTACGCCACAGCGCCACCAACTCCCTACTAACCCGCCGCGACACAGTAGTCGTAGCCTCAGTCTCCTGCATCTACGGCCTAGGCACCCCCGAAGAATACGTAGCCCGCATGGTACCCCTCCAAGTAGGCCAAGAAATCGACCGCGACACCCTCCTACACAAATTCGTCGCCATGCAATACACCCGCAACGACATCGACTTCACCCGAGGCACCTTCAGAGTACGCGGCGACACCATCGAAATCATCCCCGTGTACGAAGAACTCGCCATCCGCATCGAAATGTTCGGCGACGAAATCGAAAACCTAGCCACCCTCCACCCCATCACCGGCAACGTAATCAACCAAACCAACAACGTCTACATCTTCCCCGCCTCCCACTACGTAGCCGGCGAACAACGCATGAAACAAGCCATCCAAGGCATCGAAACCGAACTCACCCAACGCCTCAAAGAACTACAAAAACAAAACAAACTCCTCGAAGCCCAACGCCTCAAAATGCGCACCACCTACGACCTCGAAATGCTCCAACAAGTAGGCATCTGCTCAGGCATCGAAAACTACTCCATGCACATCGACGGCCGCCAACCCGGCCAACCACCCCACACCCTCCTCGACTACTTCCCAGACGACTTCCTACTAGTAATCGACGAATCCCACGTCACCATCCCCCAAATCGGCGCCATGTACGAAGGCGACGCCTCACGCAAACGCATCCTCATCGACCACGGCTTCCGCCTACCCTCAGCCGCCGACAACCGCCCCCTCAAATTCAACGAATTCGAACAACGCATCGGCCAAACCCTCTACCTATCAGCCACCCCCGGCAAATACGAACTACAACGCACCGACACCCCAGTAGAACAAATCATCCGCCCCACCGGACTCGTAGACCCCAAAATCATCGTCAAACCCACCCAAGGCCAAATCGACGACATCCTCAACCAAGTCCGCCAACGCGTAAACAAAAACGAAAGAATCCTCATCACCACCCTCACCAAACGCATGGCCGAAGACCTAACCACCTACATGGCCGATCGAGGCATCCGCGTAGAATACCTACACTCAGACGTAGACACCCTCCGCCGCGTAGAACTCCTACGCGAACTACGCCAAGGCACCTACGACGTACTAGTAGGCATCAACCTCCTACGCGAAGGCCTAGACCTCCCCGAAGTCTCCCTAGTAGCCATCCTCGACGCCGACAAAGAAGGCTTCCTACGCTCAACCACCTCCCTCATCCAAACCATCGGCCGCGCCGCCCGCAACGTCAGCGGCGAAGTACACATGTACGCCGACAAAATCACCCCCGCCATGAAACAAGCCATCGAAGAAACCCAACGCCGCCGCACCAAACAAATCGCCTACAACAAAAAACACGGCATCAACCCCCAACCCCTACGCAAAAAAATCGCCGACGTCACCGACATGCTCGCCCGCGAAGACATCGACACCCAAGACCTCCTCGCCACCGGCTACCGCAACAACCACAAAAACACCCAACCCAAAACCCACCCCAACAACCCCCAAACCACAACCACCCCCAAACTCAACACCGCCGCCACCACAGACCTAACCAACCTCATCGAAGAACTCACCCAACAAATGCACACCGCCGCCACCAACCTCCAATTCGAACTCGCCGCCCGCCTACGTGACGAACTAAAAGACCTCAAAAAAGAACTCCGCACCATGAACCAAGTCAGCTAAACCCACAAAACCCACCCCACAAACCCACCACACCACAGAACAAAACCCAAAAAAGTAACCCAAACCACACACAAACCCCACAGACACCCACCACCAAAACCCACAGGCGCTCGCGGTATAGTTAACAGTGACCATAAGGGGAGTACTTCCACTAACAACGACGTCGTCATCACGGTTTGCAGCAGGCAAGCCCGGCGTCGCGGGCCCAGCTAAGCGGGCGGGAGGAGACCTTCGATACCTGCGATACGTACCGGAGGAGCACCTAAGTGCACGTCCATTTGCTTGGCTGGATTGGCCTAATCACCATCATCGTTGCGTTGATTACGGTGGACATTGTGGGCCATGTGCGCAAGCCGCACGCCCCTACCATGAAAGAAGCCACCACCTGGTCTATTGGCTATATCAGCCTGGCAGTGCTGTTTGGGGTGCTGGTGTGGGCCATCTACGGGGGCCAATATGCGGGCCAGTTCTATGCCGGCTGGCTCACCGAGTGGTCTTTGAGTGTAGACAACCTGTTTGTTTTCATCATTATCTTGGGTGCCTTCAGGGTGCCGCGTGAATACCAGCAAAAAGCCCTGATGTACGGCATCATCATTGCCCTGGTGCTGCGCTTTGTCTTTATTGCCTTGGGTGCGGTGCTGATCTCTCAGTTCAGCTGGGTTTTCTACCTGTTTGGTGCGTTCTTGATTTACACCGCTATTAACCAGGTACGCGAAGGCGCACACAAAAAGGATGAGGGTGAAGACGAGGAGTACCACGAAAACACCTTCACCGCTTGGGTGCGTAAGCTGGTGCCCACCACTGAGGGTTTTGTAGGTAACCGCCTGGTTATTAGCCACGGTGGCCGGCTGATGATCACCCCGCTGCTGCTGGTGATTATCGCTTTGGGTAGCGCGGATTTGATGTTCGCTTTTGACTCTATCCCCGCGATTTTTGGTTTAACCCAGGAGCCCTACCTGGTGATGGCTGCTAACGCTTTTTCGCTGCTGGGCTTGCGTCAGCTGTTCTTCTTGATTGACGGTCTACTGGAGCGCCTGATTTACCTGTCTTACGGCTTGGCCGTGATTTTGAGTTTCATTGGTTTCAAGCTGATCAACCACGCCCTACACGAAAACGACCTGTCTTTCCTTAACTCTGGCAAGCCCATTGAGATTGTGCCCGAGCCTTCGAACCTGCTTTCTCTGGCGGTGATTGTGGTGACGCTAGCGGTGACGGCGACGGCGTCGCTGCTGGCCACGCGCGCTATGCAGCGTAAGCAAAGCCCGCTAAGCCAGGCAGTTAGCGCCGACTCTGGCCGCCGTCACATTCCTGAAGCGGACTGAGTCTAAAAGCTAACTGGCTGAGGGTGCTAACTGGCTGAGGGTGCTAACTGGCTGAGGCTAAAAGCCAACTAAAGCTAACTGAGAGGAAAATATGAGTGCGCGAGTGGGTCACGCTTCCTATACGCCGCCTGCAGTAGATGAGCTTTATTTAGCTCAGGGGCTTAGTTTTAAACAGGTGGCCCAGGCGCGCGCCGCAGGCGAAACTAACGAGTTTGATAACTCTTCTTCGCGTTCTATAGTCGCGATTTTGCGGGCGAACGTATTTACGATTTTTAATGCGATCTTGGCTAGCGCCGTGGTGGTGGTGCTGGCGGTGGGCTCGTGGAAGGATGCCGTATTTGGTTTTGTGCTGCTGCTAAATACGCTTACCGGCACTATCGCGGAGCTGCGAGCTAAGCGCGCCCTGGATAATTTGGCGGTGTTGGCGGCCCCTACGGCGCATGTTATTCGCGATGGGGAAGCTAAAGACATTGAAGTTTCCCAGGTAGTGCTGGGGGAGCTGTTGGAGCTGCGTAGCGGCGATCAGGTGCCGGCAGATGGTCAAGTGCTTAGCTCTAATGGCTGCGAAATTGATGAGTCAATTCTTACCGGCGAATCGGTGGCGGTGCGTAAGCACGAAAATGATCAGGTTCTAAGCGGCACCACAGTGATTGGTGGTAGCGCCCGTATTCGCGTCACAGCGGTGGGGGAGCACTCCTACGCTAACCGCCTGGCGGTTGAGGCCCGTAAATATTCGGTGGTAACTAGCGAGCTGCAAGAGGGCACTAACCGGGTACTGACCTGGATTTCTTGGGTTATTGTGCCCATGACGCTGCTGCTACTGTGGTCGCAGCTGCGGGTTGCGGGCGGCATTGGTGGGGCCATTGGTAGCGGCCAGTGGAAAGCTGCAGTGGTGTTGGCTGTGGCCGGAGTGGTGGGCATGGTGCCTCAGGGCTTGGTGCTGCTAACTTCGGTTAACTTTGCGGCGGCGGCCATGACTTTGGCCCGGCGTAAGGTGCTGGTGCAGGAATTGCCTGCGGTTGAGGTGCTGGCACGCGTGGACATGCTGTGTCTGGATAAGACCGGTACGCTCACTAGCGGCGCGGTGGAGCTTGACCATATTGAAAGCTGCTTGGGTTCTGCCTGCGTTGATGGCGATGGTGGCAGTCTCGCTGCTGGCAAAGTTAGTGCCGACGCCGCCGCTGGGGGTAGCGCTGGGACTGGCGCCGTCGCCTCCGCTAGTGCCGACGACGCCGCCCGGGCCGCCTTGGCCTATCTGGTGGGTGGCAGCGAGGCTAATGCTACCGCCGGCGCTATCGCTGCTGGACTAACTGGCCTTGAACCAGCTCAGGCCCGCTACGCGATTGCGTTTAACTCCGCCCGTAAATGGTCTGCAGTGCAAACCCAGGCGGGTGCCTATGTTTTAGGTGCCCCAGAAATTGTGCTGGCTGGCAGCACTGGCTCTGGCAGCGCGGACTCTGGCAGTACTGACGACGCCGCGTTAGAGCGAGTTAAGGCCCTGGCGGGCATGGGTAAACGTGTGTTGGTGCTAGCCCACTCAAACCAGTCGCTAGATCAGAGTGAAAACCCCACGCTACCAAAAGATCTAACCGCCGCCCTGCTGGTGGTACTAGCGGAGCAGGTGCGTCCCGACGCCGCCCAAACCCTGGATTATTTCAAGCGCCAAGGCGTGGCAGTAAGAGTAATTAGCGGTGACAACCCGGTTACTGTGGCCGCTATTGCCGCGCACCTGGGTTTACGTAACCCCGACGGTGGCGAACCGGTTGGGGTTGATGCCCGCACCCTGCCCGCCATTGAAGACACCCAGGCTTTAGCTGACGTGCTCGAAAAACACACAGTGTTTGGGCGCGTAACCCCGGAACAAAAACGTGCCTTCGTTAACGCCCTTAAATCTCGCGGTCACACTGTGGCTATGACTGGCGACGGCGTCAATGATGCTTTGGCACTTAAAGATGCTGACCTGGGTATTGCCATGGGCAATGCGGCCCCAGCTACTAAGGCGGTTTCGCGCCTGGTGCTGCTTAATTCCCAATTTGATGCCCTGCCCTCAGTAGTGGCTGAAGGCAGGCGTGTAATTGCCAATATGGAGCGCGTAGCTTCACTGTTCCTAACTAAAACTATGTGGGCGGCGCTGCTGGCGGCAGTAGTGGCTATAACCGGTTTTGTTTACCCCTTCCTGCCGCGTCAGCTGACCATTGTTTCTTCACTAACCATTGGTATTCCAGCCTTTGTGCTGGCCCTGGCGCCCACTAATCAGCGTTACCGCGCTGGTTTCTTGGCTCGCGTGCTGCGATTGTCTGTGCCAGCTGGCGTGATTGTGGTAGCCGGGGTGCTATGCGCGCGCCTAACCCTGATTTTGATGGGGGCTAACCGTAACCAAATCAGTTCGGTATGCACCCTGGTGCTTGTGTCCGGCGGGCTATGGTTGTTGTCTTTGACGGCGCGTCCCTGGGTGTGGTGGCGAGCTGCCCTAGTGGGCCTAATGAGCAGCGCCGCCTTAGCCGTGGTGCTGTTGGCGCCGTTGCGTAGCTTCTTTGACCTGGCAGCGCTAACCGCAAACTCTTGGCTGGTGCTCGCCTGTGCAGCTGGGGCGGTGTGTGCGGCGCTAGAAACCCTAGGGCGCTACAACGCCTCCCATTACCAAAATAGTAGTTTCCAGGGGGCCTAAGCTGGTTCGCGACCTAAACTGGAGCGGCGCTTTAAGCCGGTAATTCCTAAACTGGCACAAAACCTAAGCCAGAGCTTAATCCGGTGGGGGAGAAGCGTTTAGCTGGAAGTGCGCTAAAGGAGCCAACGAAAAGTTCGCCCCGTGTTTAGGTCTGTGTTTAAGAACGTGGGCGCATAGGCGCGGTAGAGGCGCGTACCACCAGGTCAGGGTTGTAAACGTAATCCTCATGGACAAGCGTGCGGGCTGAGCCCATAGCGTCAAACAGGGTCTGCACAGCGGCATTAGTAATGGCGTTAACTGGTTGACGCACAGTAGTTAGGGCCGGATCCGTGTGGCGCATGAGGAAGGTGTCGTCATAACCAACTACTGAGACGTCGTCGGGAACGCGCAATCCGGCGTCGCGCAAAGCCTGAATTACCCCCAGTGCCTGCATATCAGAGCCGCACACCACCGCTGTGGCGCCGGCGCGAATAAGCGGGCCAGTAGCCACCGAAGCAGCCTCATAGGTGTAGAAAGTTTCTGCCGTTAACGGGTCTTCAACACCGAATAGCTCTTTCATAACCTCCCGGAAAGCAGCTAGTTTCCGGGCTGAGGGAACCACATGGGAACGGCCAGTAAGTAAGGCGATATTGCGGTGTCCAAGCTGGGTCAGGTGGCCTACCGCAGCGCGGATACCGGCGGCGTCACCCGTAGAAAAATCTGGGGCAGCAATCTCGCAGCGGGCGCCATTAATAGTCACGAACGGAATACGTCGATCCGTTAAATCCTGGTAGCGGTTAAGGTCGCCTAAATAATCCGCGTGACGGCCGGAGACAAAAATAATGCCGTCAACATCGTGGGCAAGAAGTGACTCAAGATGGTCTAGTTCTGAGGTAGCGCCGGGGGTTTGCGAACGCAGCATGGCCACCCCGCCAGAGGCGGCAATAGCGTTTTGTAGGTTATGGGCGAAAGCCGCAAAAATTGGGTTGGTCAGTTCAGGTAAAATCACGCCCACATTAGGTACGTTGCTGGTAAGCTCTAGTACAGGGCGTTCATAGCCCAGCTCATCAATAGCGGTAAGTACTTTAGCCCTAGTCGCTTCGGAAACTTGGCCCACTCCGTTGAAGACACGCGAAACGGTTGCAGTAGAAACCTGCGCATGCGCGGCGATGTCTGTCATGCGAGTGCGTTGCTTCGACATTGAAGACCCTCTCTAAATACAGGGCTATTACAGGGGAAACTTACCTAACCAATATAGCAATTAAAAATCTTAACGAAAACTGTTGCAGAAACGTTTCAGGGCGTTTACAGTGGAGGGTAATGTCGACCGCTAACGGGAGTGGCGACAACGCAACAACAGGAGTTGACATGCGACGTGGCATAGCGGCGCTTGTAGCCATGATCATGGCAGCCTCGCTGGCTGCCTGTGGTGGCTCAACTGGCGCTACTAAATCTGACGCAAGTACAGCTGTACTTACTGTCTGGGCTGATGATACGCGATATACCCAGATTCAGGAACTAGCAAAAGACTTCACCGCCTCCAGTGGCATTAAGGTCAATGTGGTTCAAAAGTCTGAGTCCAACATGGACCAGGAATTCATTACCCAGGTTCCCACCGGTAAGGGACCTGACGTTACCGTAATGGCCCACGACAAGCTAGGTTCCCTAGTTTCTAACGGTGTAGTTGCCCCCGTTGACCTAGGTGAGAACAAAGACAAATTCTCCGACGCAGCCATTGCGGGCGTAACCTACGACGGTCAGACCTACGGTGTGCCCTACTCGGTAGAGTCTGTGGCTTTGGTGCGTAACAACAAGCTCACCACCGCTACCCCCAAGACCTTCGATGAAATGATTAGCGCCGGTAAGAGCGCGGGTGTGAAGTACCCCTTCATCGTGCAGATGGGCGACAAAGGCGACCCCTACCACTTCTACGCCTTCCAGACATCGTTTGGTGCTCCCGTATTCAAGCAGGGTAAGGATGGCTCCTACACCAACCAGCTGGCACTAGGCGGCCAAAACGGCCAGAACTACGCTAACTGGCTGCGCACCCAGGGTAGTGCCGGGATTTTCAATCCCTCCATTACCTCTGACATCGCCAAGGAAGCCTTCCTTAACGGCCAGTCGCCTTACATCGTGACCGGTCCCTGGAACGTCACCGACTTCCGCAAGGCCAAGATGGACATCACCATCCTGCCCATCCCTTCCGCTGGTGGGAAGCCGGCACAGCCTTTCGTTGGTGTACAGATGTTCTACCAGTCCTCCAAGACCAAGAACCCGGTGCTGGTAGCTAAGTTCTTCCAATTCCTGCAGACCAAGCAGGCTCAGGCCAAGCTCCAGCAGCTTGGTGGTCGTGTACCGGCCATGAAGGAAGTAGCTAAGGAGGTCACCGACCCCGACATTAAGGCCTTCGCGCAGGTTGCCGGTGAAGGTGTACCCATGCCGGCAATTCCGGAAATGGGTTACGTATGGGACTACTGGGGTACCACCGAGGTTGACATTGCCAACGGTAGTCAGGCCCCCCAGGCTGCATGGAACGCCATGATTAAAAACATCGAGTCCAAGTTCAAGAAGTGAGTGCGGATAATGGCTGACACTAAGAAGCAGGCGAGCTATTCGCCTTCACATGCGCGCGACGTTATGCGCCCTGGCTTCATTGCCAAACTAGTTTTGATGATGCTCATCGACGCCCTGGGCGTCTATGGCCTGTTCGCTGCTTGGACTGCTGGCTCTACCGCCATCGCCGTCACCATGGTGATCGGGCTAATCATCATCAACTGGGTTTACTTCTCCAAGCGGATGCTGCCCGCCAAGTACCTGGTTCCCGGCATGGTATTCCTGCTGGTCTACCAGGTGTTCGTAATGGGCTACACCGGTTACGTGTCACTGACCAACTACGGTCAGGGCCACAACTCCACCAAGGATGACGCCGTCAACTCGATCCTGGCTGCCGGTGAGCAGCGAGCCGAGGGGGCACCCACCGTGCCCACCGCCGTCGTCGAAAACGGTGACAAACTACAGCTGGTAATCCGCGACGCAAAAACCGGCAAGCTCAAGATCGGTGACGCCAAGACCAAGCTAAAGGACGTTGACGGTCAGTCCACCGCCACCGCCATTACCTCGGTTAAGGGCCACAAGATCCTAACCTTCGACCAGATCGTAGCCCGTCAGGACGAGGTAGCTAAGCTACAGGTTCCGGTTAGCGATAATGCTGCCGACGGTCACTACAAGACCACCGACGGCACCCACGGTTACCTGGCCAAGTCCATCTACAGCTACGACGCTAAGAGTGACAAGCTGACCAACACCCACACCGGTGCGGTCTACCAGGCTGACAACAAGACCGGTATCTTCAAAGATGCTAGCGGCGTTGAGCTCAAGCCCGGTTGGCGCGTATTCGTAGGCACCAAGAACTACACCGAAATGTTCACCGGCTCGGAGCTGGCAGCGCCTTTCATTAAGGCACTGATCTGGTCCTTCGTGTTCTCCCTGGTGTCGGTGCTGTCCACCTTCGCGCTGGGTCTGTTCCTGGCCATGGTTTTCCACGACAAGCGCGTAAAGGGCCGCAAGATCTACCAGTCGCTGCTGATCCTGCCCTACGCCTTCCCGGCCTTCCTGTCCACGCTGGTATGGCACGGTATGCTCAACAAGGACTTTGGTTTCATCAACCAGTTCTTCTTCGGCGGCGCCCACATTCCGTGGCTCGAAAACGGCTGGCTGGCCAAGCTCTCGATCCTGGGCGTGAACCTGTGGCTCGGTTTCCCGTACATGTTCCTAGTGTGCTTGGGTGCCCTGCAGTCCCTGCCCAGTGATGTGGAAGAGGCTGCCAAGATGGATGGCGCTACCGGTCTGCGTACCTTCTGGTCAGTTAAGCTGCCGCTGGTACTGCAGTCCACCGTGCCGCTGCTGATCGCCTCTTTCGCATTCAACTTCAACAACTTCTCGTTGATCTACATGCTCACGGGTGGTGGCCCCAACTACAAGAACATTTCGGTTCCCGTTGGTGAAACCGACGTGCTTATCTCCATGGTTTACAAGATTGCCTTCGCCGGTGGCTCGCCCAACTACGGCCTGGCATCAGCCATGTCTATCTTCATCTTCGTGGTGGTGGGCGTAATCGCCTGGCTCGGCTTCCGCCGTACTAAGGCACTGGAGGAACTGTGATGGCTAAGACTAAGAAAAATCAGCCCAAGCTGCACACTGCCATCACCGGCAAGCGCTGGTGGCAAGAAGTAGGCTGGCGCCACATTGTGGGCGTGCTGGCAGTTATCTACTGCCTAGTGCCACTTATCTACGTGGTTTCGGTGGCTCTAACGCCGCGCGCCACTTTGACCGGTGGACTGTTCAAGAACTTCCAGTTCTCCACCATGTTCGAAAACTTCACCGCCCTGGGCACGGGCAAGTACTCCGTGTTCTGGTCTTGGATCCTTAACTCGCTGATCGTGTCCTCTGTGACCGCTGTGGGTACCGTGCTGATGGGTGCGGCTGCGGCCTACGCCTTTAGCCGTTTCCGTTTCCGTGGCCGTCGCGGTACTCTGACCGGTTTGCTGCTGATCCAGATGTTCCCGCAGATGCTAGCCTTCGTGGCACTGTTCCTGTTGCTGCTGGGTCTGCAGGATGTATTCCCGGCTCTGGGTCTGAACTCTAAGCTAGGTCTGATCTGCGTGTACCTGGGTGGTGCGCTGGGTAGTAACACCTTCTTGCTCTACGGGTTCTTCAACTCCATCCCGCGTGAGCTAGATGAGGCTGCAGAGATCGACGGCGCCTCGCACGCCCAGACCTTCTGGACCATCATCATGCCGCTGGTGCTGCCGGTGCTAGCCGTGGTGGGGCTGCTGAGCTTCATCTCCTCCTTCGGCGACTTCGTGATTGCCCGCGTGGTGCTGCAGACCCAAGACCAGTACACGCTGGCTGTGGGTATGTACGCTTGGGCTTCGGACGCACGTAACGCCCCGTGGGGTATCTTCGCTGCTGGTGCGGTAATCGCGGCTGTGCCCGTGGTGCTGCTGTTCCAGTACCTGCAGAAGTACATTGTTTCTGGTCTGACCGCTGGTGCGGTTAAGGGCTAGAGTAGCTAAAAGTTAAGGAGGCCTCGGCGTTTTGCCGGGGCCTCCTTGCTGTATGTGGACAGTTAATTTACTTGGCCTC
>ERZ773018.1040-NODE-1040-length-15417-cov-2.856855_pt1 | contig 15417 bp, 23 predicted proteins | sample MGYA00580840_ERZ773018 | MGnify/ENA primary metagenome ERZ773018 (study PRJEB29015, sample SAMEA2738125) | human oral metagenome | biome: human oral; feature: human-associated habitat; material: saliva | place: China | collected 2256 ... | reverse complement strand
TTTTATATGACGACCATTTACAAATAGCATAAATGGGTATACTAGACCTTCATTTACTGCTTCGATCATACGTTTATCAAAGTCAATAGTTTTCTTGGTCAAATGATTAAGTCTATATCTTACGCCAGTGATACGAATTACATAACCTTCTTTTTCATAGGTTACATAATGACGGACACCTTTAGATACATAGTAGTTCATTTTATCCCAACTAATATCAACTACCTCCGGGACGATACCTTTTTGCATCCCAGAGATATTTGTAGTAGAATAATTTTTAAGTTGATCAACGTAGTTATAAACTTCGTTATCGTGTAATTTCATAGTATTGACCTCCGACATCTAGAACTGTTTTAACATATTCAGGAAGTCCACGGTTAGTCACCTTTTCAATAGTAGATTGATTATTTAAATAGCATCCAATATAAGCATTAGTCATCATCGCAGAGAATGCTGGGAAGTATTCTAATGCGAATAATGTAGATGGAGAATACATTTTAACCCATGTAGCAATAATCACTTCAGTAGTTAATTTATGGAGTTTTAGAGAATCTCTAAGCATAGCTACAAATGTATCCAAGTTTCTGAAGGAATCACGTTCCACATAGGATTCGATTAATTCAACTTCACGATCAGAGATACGAGCAATTTGTTTAGAGAATGCTGTATTATTAGCATAACCATATTTAGGATTATTACTACCAATGATATTCTTAATGAAGTATTGGGAAGCAAGATACATAACACGGTTATGGATATTACTTACTGTATTCGTTTTGAATAAGTAGTTAATAATATTATTGAATAAAGAAGCAAATGCATATGCACCAGCTTTAACTAAATCGAATCTAGATACGATATTAGTAAAACCAGCAAAATACATCATGTTTACAGATGCTTCTAATAGATGAGCAACTAACTGTTTAATATTGTTGCATTTATATTTACCGCCTTCAAAGTCAATAATTTGAGTGCAGTCTACATAGATCAAGTATTTACCAGTATTACCTTTAATATCTTTAGCTGTTAATACTCGAGTGCTACGGTTTAATGGATGAGTACTTGTATAAAGTACAATTTGCTTAGACTCCATTGCAGATACTAAGAAAGAACCAACTTGAGTTTTCTTAACATCATAAGCAATATCAGCAAAAGCTTCAGAATGGACGTCAATTACTTTACCACCTTTGATAAAGTTTAAGACAGATTTTTCATATTCATCTTTATATTGGGAAAAGATAAAAGTCTCATTTATGAGTTTGAAATTCAACTGAGCCATTATAATCCTCCTTCGGAAAGTATCTAAAATATTACTACAATGTTTAATTTACAGGTGTATACACCCCTAGGAGACTTAACCTCCTAGGGGTGCAACGTTAGTATGTTTATAACAATGGAGACACACATCTAAAATGAATACAAGAAGTAACACTGGCTGTCACGTTCATTATGATATATGTGTAATATAGTCGGCGAAACTATATTAATATTAAGTTCTAATTTTATTTCTTTAATAATGCCCAGACATATAGGTACAAAGGAGGATATGTATGATTAACTTAGATTTAGATGAAGTATATATTGGTACTTATGAGCATGGGGAGAATAAAGTTCCAAGTGTGACTCAAGTACTTAAGCATATAAATGAAGACTACATTGCTCAATGGGCAAACTCATTGGGATTTAAAGGTCTTGGATATAGAAGAGAATTAAATAAATATGCAGTTGAAGGAACTAAAGTTCATAATGAAATTGAACACTTTCTAACTGATGGATTATGTATGACAGATCCAGTAGATAAGACTATGGGATTCATGTCATTCATTCAATGGTTTAATGATTGTGGATATGAGAAGAATATTCTTATTGAACCAATCATGCTAGAAAAATCACTTATTGGTAAATACTTTTGTGGGACTATAGATGCTGTTATGAAAATAGGTAATGAAGTTCATATTGTAGACTATAAGACCTCAAGTAATATTGGATATAAATACTTTATACAGCTATCTGCATATAGATATCTACTATCTAAGATAGGAATCAATGTAGATAAGCTTACTGTATTACAGCTTAACAAATATGAGTCTAAGTATAAGCAATATACTATAGATATTAAACAGAATGAGGAGTTAGTTGATAGCCTATTCAATGGATTTATCAATACGTTAAACTCATTCAATAGTATTAATTTATTAAGAGAGATTAAACCCTCTGAGTTTGGAGTATAATAATATGAGCATACTATTTTTAAATATAGCATTTGCATCCTTTATGACTGCATTAATAATTGCTGCAATAGGGTGTGCAGTTCAGATTTATGATCTTGAATCCAAGATAGGCAAGATAATACTTATGATAGCTGCATTTTTTGGAATTATAGCAGCGATTACTACTATTATCTATATTTGGCTAGAAGCTGTTTTCTCTTAGAGGTTAAATTATGAATACTTTATTTTTTCTTAAATTGGTAGTAGCATGTGCTGTATCTGCTATTATAAGTGGAATAGTATATACTTGGATTAGTCACTTTACTGGTGATGATAATAATATATTTGGAACGATAGGTGGATTCTTCCTTTTATGTACATTGGCAGCAATATTTCTTACTGCATGGTCTTGGGTACTAGAATAGAGGTTATTATGAATACATTAAATATTCTTAAACAGATTATAGCACCAGAGTTTGGCACTATGAGTTTATTTGCTTGTCTTGGATCAGTGTTAATGATACTAGATTTAGAGAAACTATCTAAATTTTGTTTTATAGTATCATTAGTATTTCTTTTTATAATGGTATTAACAGCTATTGTATATATGTGGGTGGAGGCACTTAGTAATGTTATCTTATAAAGTAGCACTATTATTTCTAATATTGACAGTAATTAATTCTTGTATTCTACTTAACTACTATGGAGAAGAGAATCTGTCTAATATGACTAAACGTGTATTAATTGTATTAGAAGATTTAAATCCTATATTGTTTGGTATATTCTTATTAGGAGTATTAGCTACAATCTGTCAACTATTTGGATGGGTGTGATAAATTATGTTTAACCAAAGCTTAGATTCATTTAATATCCCTGAGCTACAGAAGATTCTAATAGAATATAAACAACTTTCCCATGAACTTGTCTCATGTCCTGTCTTAAAACGATTATGGGTAAAATATAAAATTTATAAATTTAAGAAGCATATAGTCAACTATATTAAGACAGCTGAACTATATGATCTAATATCTGGCATTGTAGCTATACAGTTAACTAACCCAATGAAATATGAAGATCATTCTAGTCTTCCTTATTATAGTATTATACGTGAAGATAAAAGTGAATACGTTATATTTAACGTAGATGATATAACTGAGCAATTAGTAATTAGTGCTGGACCTGCTCATCATATTCTTCTTAATAGGGAGATAGATGCTAAAGTTACATATTCAGTCGTTTTAGCACCATCTTATAATAAAGTAAGTGAGTTTAATATTAATAGATATAATGATGATTTTGAGTATTTTGGGCATCCTTCAACAGATCCTAAATTGAATACAGATAGAATGCTTAGAGATTGTATATTAAAGTTTATGCAATGGGTAATAGAAAAATAGGTTATATATTATTAACGTGATAGGATATTTGATCCTATCACGTATATATTTTATCTTAAAGGAGATTGAGAGGTATCAAGTAATGGAAGAATTAAAAAGAACAATCGAAGGTAGTCCTTTATTTATCTTAAGAGCTAGTATCATTAGAGATATTATAAAGGATGTATATACTCTAGCTGAAACTATTGAATGGGTATTAAGACATACCCCTGCATCTTTTAGAAGAGCTAAGAAAGATTCATATGAAACTGAAAATATGAAAGTAAATCGATGCGAGCTTAAAGCTAAAAGTGGTATTAGAATGGATATCCAATTTGGTAAAGGTAAAGATATTTATAATAGATTAATTTTAAATATCGAGTCTGATGGAGATTATAGTATTTGTATATCATCAGCAGATTTTAAAAGTCTAATTATAACACGTAATGATATATTAGAATTATTGATTGATCTTACTAATAATAGAAATTATAAGTATATAAAACGACCATTCTTTGGTGTAGATCGTGCAATTATAATCGATAATAAAGCAGCTTTAGCACATATTGAATGTAGTAAATATAGTGATAAAAAGTATGATAAATTAACTTATGATAAAACTAAATATGTATCTGAAGATACTAAATATGATGTAATTATATGCCCAAGTTTAAAAGCTGCTCATGCGAGTGATGGTATGTTATTAAGATAATCGGAGGATTTAAAATGAAAAGAACTTTAACTAAGTATTTACCAGATTCTGATTTGGTAAGATTGCAAAGTATATCTGCATTATGTCAAGATATTGCCTATATCTTTAATAAAGTTTTAAGATCAGCAGACCCAGGTGATCGTATTGTTATTAAAACACGTATACGTGATTTAATGGTTCTTTTACGTACTGATTTTAATATTGGTAAAATTCGTCTTGGTGTTAAAGATAGTATCCAAGTTCATATGGATCAAAATCAAAAACGTGTCAATGATTATGAATTAATTCATGAAACTCCAAGGCTTTATATTAAGTACTCTAATATTAATAAGACAGTAGATATATCTCTATCTGATATTAGAATGGTTAGACTTTTATCTATTATCAAAGATCTAACTAAAATACGTGATAAATTTGTAGCTGAATTTGATATTGATACATCTGAGCTAGGTGGATATAAACAATTACCAGCTAAGATTGTCAAAGACGAGTTAGGTAGAATAATTAGATATATTCATGGTGGTACTATTGTACAAAATGAGTATGATAAGTACTGGTATATCTATACTAAGTTTGTAGATCATCAAAACTTGGATAAAGAAATATCTGGATACATGAAACTTAATAGAGATAATAAGTCTATTGAAGTTGTTAGCAATAATAAAGATTCTGGATATATTCTTCCTATAAAGAAAGTTATTGTAGCTACAGAAAAAGGTATTAATAAAGATATGCTACCAAGTAAATTCGTACTAAATAATATTATAAAAGCTATCAGAGAAAGATATCCAATTTAATAATATGCCGATGGATTACTATGATCCATCGGCTTTATTTTTTTATTAATCAAAAGACATTCCTATAAACAAAGGAGGAAATGTAATGAATACCCTAATGACTCTAATCGATCTATTTAAGCAGAAAAATGTATACAGCATCTGTTATAATTATACTAAGCTAGATAGAGATATAGCTATAAGTAAATATGTAGACCATCAGATGGATGGTACATTACCTGAGAATGCTACAGATAGTAATTACTTTCTTAGAAGTCAAGATCATATATTTCCAGTTAAGACATCAAATGAATTAACTTGGCTATGTGGTCTATTATTCTTATTTGATATGAAGAATCTATTAGAACTCCTTGATAAATTATTATCAGTTAATGATCCATTTATACTAATATTAGATGGTGATACATATATTGATAATGATAAGCACTTAGGATGGTCTATTAATAATAGTAATCTTGATATATACTATCAAGGAAAGTCTCAAAAGGTTAATCTAAAGAATCCAACTAATAAATCTTATAACAAAGATGCTATAGTTATGGCTATTGGTCATTTCATATATATTAATGTATTACAAGGCAGGTTATAATGGATAAGACATATACAGAGTTATTACAGGAAACTCTATCTAAGATCTATGAATTAAAAGATCTTAATAATAGAGATCGTGGTAAGGCTTTAACTATATTTATTGGTGAAAGATTGAATAGAGAGCTATTGTTAAGCTCTATGAATATATTCAATCTATATAAAGAGATAGTTAATCTAGATGATGTATCTTTATTGACTGATCTAAGAAAAACTCCATGGTATAAAGATTGGTTTATTAATGATAAAAGAAATTCCGATCTAATAGATCTTTCTAGATTTAACTTTAGATCTTTAGAAAGATTTGAAAAAGCAGAATACCTCAGAGATGCAGAGCATTATGACTTTGAAGGAGTTATTGAGGTAGATTCTTATAGTTTATATGATACTTTAGCTGAAGAGAATGGTATATCATTATTTGGATTGGCGGCTAGTAATATCTTGCTTAATCATGGTTTCTTCAATAATACCGATTATCAACTATATGACGTTCCAGATAAGTATATAAATGATCAAGAGGTATGTCTTTATATGTGTCTTCTAAATAAAGATAATCTAGACTTTATGGATAAGAAGACATTTGATAGTACCTTATTATATAATATCGTTAAAGATAGAATCTGCGGTGGTATATATTTCTCTATATATGATAGTCTAAATGAGGATACTAGAACTAGAGCTAGGTAAACATTATTTTGGTTACATATTATTTAGGTGATATCGAGTAATCGATATCCATCTATCAATCCCTGGATAGATGACACTCTCCTATGTGTATGGTCTTGGCGGACCCCCTAAATATACTAACAACTCATCATATAAATATAAACCTCACAACCAATGAGTTCTCATTCTCTCTCTTATCTTACGAATGCGTAAGACGTGAGGACTCCGTATAAACTATATCATCAAATGAACGTGAATTTGTCCGCCAAGACTATACACCCTCTTATTTTTATTTTTTTAGAAAGGAGATCAACAGCTATGAAATTGATCAACCCTAACAAACTTTATTCTCGTTATGCTAACGGTATTTTGGAATTAGCAAAGAAAGTAGCGGGAAATGAAATCACCATTGGTAACTATAAAGCAGGTGCTAATGGACAAGAAATGACATTCTCTCATGTAGGTAATACTCATAATGGACTTATATTATTTAAGTTCATTGGTAATAACTGTGCAGTAGAGATTGTCACTTTATTAGATACTGATGATATTATCTTTAATATCAAATCCAATTCTATTATTACCTTTGAATCATATCAAGCATTGAATCTAATCTTAAACATGATGCTTGATGATTTAGGTATTGAATACAGTCCAGCAACTGAAGGAAGTGTAGCTAAATTACTACGTTCCACATATGATCAGTTTACTGTAGTTAAATCAGAGAAACGATTCTCTGGAGATCTATTGTATAAGAGATTGAAAGCTATTGCTAAATATCTTAAATCCAATGGAGATCCTAAAGCGATTAGTACTGATAATGCATGGATCGATGTTGACGGAACAATTATCAAGATCAATGCAAAATACAGTACTTATATTACATATGATATTCTTAAGAATATTATTGTAATAAACTCAGCATATAGCTTGAGTAATACTGTAGCTATTAGCGATGAGTTTGACTTAATCGGAATTGTTAAGAAAATCCCTAAGGAGTCAAACTAATGGAAAAGAACGAGACAAAGCTAGTAGATATAATTAATATATTGCCTGATTCTGAATTGGAAAAAATTGGTCCACTAATTAGAAAGTTGTCCGATGTCAATTCAAGAGTAAATGCAATGTATAATAACTCTGAGATTATGCTTGAAGTATTTAATAGTATCTATCATGATAACTTTACTATTCATAAAGGTTTATATAATACTGTAAACTTAGTAAGTTATTTTGATTGAGTTATGGATATATTTGTTAAGATAGTTACTTCTGATGTAGTAACAGATTGTAGCATCTTAATGCGTCGAACTGACTTGGCTAAGGATATAGATATCCTTAAGACATTAGATGCATTATTTAGTAGAGCAGATAAACTACTTAATGATTTTGAAATGTATCGAGAAAGACTATTTGATGATGATTATACATTAATAGATACTTTCGAGAAATGTAGAAATGATTTGTTGACACGTACAATTCCACATATCCTAACAGTATTTAATTCATCTGTATACGGTACTGAAAGGAATATTGAATCTGGTACAAGTACAAATTTTATTAATACAACTATTGATACTAAACTAATCTGCACTGGAATGATTACTACCATTCCAGACAACCCTGATATTAAGATAGAATATGCTGAAGTAGAGCATATATTAACTTATCGTAGTGGTAGCAAATTATTTATAGCTCGTATTGCATCCGATACACAAATGAACTTTAGAGGTTTAGTAGGAATGGGTCTAGATGATGATAGATTCGTACCATTAACTCTTGAAGATCAGATATCTATGTATAGAGAAGCTATAGATATGATTGTGCTTTATATTCATACAATGGATATGAATATGTGGCAGGAATCTAATAAGAGTAAGCTCAGTTAGGAGGAACTCATGACAGAAGAGCAAGCTAAAGATATGTATCTTGATCTCATGGATATTTTAGCTATTGCAGCTATGAATCAATCCAATGAAGATTTTAATTTCAAAGAATACCTTAGCCAAAGAGGCTACGATATTTGATGGAGGATACAATGGATAATATTTTCTTTAATAAAGTAACGGAACCAGTGCCTAGCTGGTTCCTTCCTAGATGGATATATAATTATAAGCTAGGAAAATACTATAATGAATTGATGCATACTTCTCCATCTTATGATATGATGCGGGAAATGGCAGCATTCATCAAAATAGCGGAGATATCATTCTTCTTCCATAATACAAAGGATATGAAAGATGGTCTTCCTATAACATATTCAAAAGCTGGATTCATTTATATTGAATTTAGTCTTAATGAAACTAGTTATTGTACTATTGGTTTGAATCAAGATAAACCAATCATTACAATTTCTATTAAGAATACTATCACTAATGAGATAGTTTCTAGCAACAAATTTAGAGATCGTGAGTTAGAAATTACTAATAAGATCGATGAGTATCTATTCATTAATCTTATCAATAAACTCATGAACTCATTTATTAATCTAATGAAGTATTGTAAGGAGATATAACCGATGGCAGGTAAAAGCTACAACATTAGTTTCAAACAATTACGAATGGCAATTAATTTGATTAAAGATCATGTAGAAGTGTTCGATGATCAATATCGTTGTTATCATGAAGAACGAGAAGAAGTATTTGATAATAGAGTACTAAACTTCGATTTTCTTAAGCCACAATATAAGATGATTATACCAGTAAGCTTTGGTACAATATCTTATATCTATAACTATGATAGCGGTGAGATTACAGATATTACTATTAGCACAGTAAAAGGTGTATCTGATCCAGACTTAATTGTATCTGAGTTATTTGAAAAGGTAGCATGCAATGGATATGTACTTTCAGATAAAGCAGATGATAATGATATTATTGTCGATACAGGTCATATAATTCGTTGCATTAGAATCAATGAACTGAAACCTATGTATAGAAGATTCATGAATACAGATTCATTAGAATCTCTAGATAATCTTATCAATAAATCCAATACTGAACGAGTTACTTTTACTGATAATGATGTGGCTCGTGTAGTATTAAAAGATGATCTTGGACGTATCGAAAAATCTAATAAATATCAAGCTATTAGATATCGATATGCTAGTACAGATAGTAAAGATCCAAGTGAAATTGATGATAAAAATTTCTTCAAATGCTTCTGCAAGATAATGCATAAATAAATCGTACTCCCAAGGGATTTCGGTCCCTTGGGAAATTTATTTTTTTATTAACCGTCTAACAGATTAATAAATAAAAGTAAGGTCCTTCAAGGATCCTTACAGATTCTTTTCTTTCATCGAGGTAATTATGAAAGACAATATTCTAATAGAAGCACATATATCGGATATCCATTTCGGGGTATTTGATCCAGCAAAACAATATGAGATTCTTAAGAATCAATTTATAGATAGAATCAAGTTATTAGACTTAGACTTGATTTCAATTAATGGTGATTTATTCCACCATAAGTTTATGAGTAACTCCGATGCAGTTATGTATGCATTGAAGTTTGTAGATGAATTAGTTCAAGTATGTAGAACTAAACAATGTACTTTATTTATATTACATGGTACACCATCTCATGATGCAAATCAAACTAAACTATTTTATAGATATATGAATGATATGTCTGTAGATGTACGTGTAATTGAAACAATAAAATTTGAATATGTAAAACAAAAACGTATCCTATGTATACCTGAAGTGCCAGGAATGGGAAGGGAGTTTTACGAGAATATCCTCTATCAGAACTACTATGATGCAGTATGCATGCATGGTACAATTAGAGGTGCTATATATGGAAAAGATAAAATTGACTTAGATGCACCGAGTCCAGTATTTGGAATGGATAATTTCAGATACTCTATGGGACCAGTCATCTCAGGTCACGTACACGTCCAAGGTTGTTATGAAAGAGACTTCTATTATTGTGGATCACCTTATAGGTGGTGCTATGGTGAAGAGCAACCTAAGGGATATTTAATCTTATTACATGATATAACCACAAGACAGTATTACGTTCATTTTGAAGAGATACAGTCTTATAAGTATGATACAATAAACTTTGATGAGATGATCAAAGATGATCCTCAAAAGATTATTGCATTCATTAAAGAACGGCAAGCTCAAGGTGTAGACAATATCCGTATGGAGTTTACATTAGAGCACGAGAATATAAATATTCTTAAATCATTCTATAGGAATAATCCAAATATTGCTATTAAGTGTGATTATAAGAATGATATAATCAGACGACAATCTCAAGAAGTACTTGAGCAATGTAGAGAGTATGATTATATTACAGACAAGAGCCTTACTGAGTTTGATATTCTAAGTAGATATATTAATGATAGTAAGGGATTTACCTACATTACTCCTGAAGAGTTAATTGAACTTTTGAAGGAGTGATCAATTATGTAAAGTGAGGATTGAAGATGGCTAAGAAAGATATAGGTAGTGGATTCGTATTACCACTATCATCGATGATCTTATATGCAAATTATATCTTAAAGACCATACATACCTCAAATAGGGGTGTATTAACAGATTTAAGGGAACTACTTACAATGGTAGACCCTAGTAAGAATTTTAGCGTAGAGCAAGTTCGTGAAAGAAATTCTTATTACTTCTTAAGACAGCTAGTAGATGCTAGACTTAAAGGATATGAAAATAGAGATATTCTTTTAGAAGCAGCTTTACAAGGGATAGATGAGAAAAATTTATTCTCATTAAAGAAATTAGACGAACCATTAGGTGCTAATGAGATAGCATTTATTGAGCATAATATTGGGTCTCATAGAAATTCATTTTATACTCAATCTATTATGTCTAATATGTATCATCAATATGGTGATTATGTAACTTCCAATGAAACAGATAAGTTCAAAATCATCAAAGATGTACAAAAGCAAATTGTTGAAGTTAATAGAAAGATCAAAGAAAACGTAAGTGTAACTAGTGTATCTGAATCCTTATCATTATCTAATGATGAGCAATTTGAGGCTACAGTAGCTCACATGTATAATCGTTCTCTTGATGGCTCTACAAAATTAAAAACAGGCATTCAAGCAATCAATAGATCTTTGAATGGTGGCTTTGAAAATGATCGTTGTTATATTTATCTAGGATTACCTGGTGAAGGTAAATCTAGTACATTATTAAATCTAACACTTCAAATCAAAGGCAATAATAAAGATATAACTACAAAAGATCCAACTAAACGTCCAACTATTCTATTCTTAACAATGGAAAATACGTTGAATGAAACTTTGGAACGTGTATTTAGTATCTTGGTATCAGATGATGATATTAGTGAATTCGGTAGTTATAAGGAAATAATGCAACTTCTTAGACAAAATGGTTTAGGGGTAACTAATGATTCACCTATTGATATTGAATTCAGATATGTACCAAGTAATTCTGTAGATACGGATTACTTATATACAATCTATGATGAAATGTCTGCTAATGGACAAGAAGTCGTTTGTTTAGTACAAGACTATATTAAACGTATTAGACCACGTGATTTTAAACTCATGGGCGGTGATATGCGTATAGCTCTTGGTGCAGTAGTAGATGAATTCAAAGAGTTTGCTATTGCTAAACATATTCCAGTTATCACTGCATCTCAGTTAAATCGTGATGCGGCTAAGATAATTGATGAAGGTCGTAAATCTAGTGAAGCAGATTTAGTACGTAAAGTAGGTCGTGCAAATATTGGTGAATCTACTTTGATTACAGAAAATGCTGACTCTGCATTCATCTTAGTACCAGAAGATGGAGCTGATGGTAGAAGATATCTTGGTATGGCAAATGCTAAGAAACGTTTTAAGACACAATCATCACAATTTTTCTATCTTCCTTATTCTAAAGAAAGACCTTTAGAACTCTTACAGGATATTCACTTAGCTGAACCATTATCTAAGTTATCATTAAATGAACTTAAGACTGCTACTAATGAAAATAATAGTGGTAGTTGGGGTGCATTATTAGGTAATGAGAAACCTGTAGAGATTAAAGAATCAGATAGTATCAAAAAGAAATCTGATGCATATGGTATTAGTAAAGAATTCATTAAAGAACTCGAAGAATGTTATGAAGCAGATCCATATAATCGAGGAGCTAACTTCGATGATACCAAGATCGTGCTTAAGACTGGCTTAAGAATGTTTAATGAATTTACTGATGCTGAGAAACTCTATACTTATACACAATTTGGTGTAACTCCACCAGAATCATTCCGTGGAGCTGTAAATGTAGTTAGAGATTTCAATATGGATGATTTAGAAGATGGTACTCCGAGAATAGTTTATACGGAGGCACTTCTATATAATGACCAAGAAGATCTTTCAGGATATACCCCGGCTTTAATTGATGATACTATAAGTTGGACCTGGAATAAATAGCGGTCTAGACTACAATGAGCCTAGACCTTTGGTTATACATTCTTAATCTTATGCTTTGAATTAAATGTAAGAATATGTTTATTACTGAAAGTATACACATCTGCTAGAAAAGCTTTGAGTTCTTTCTTAGGTAATAAGTATATATATTTCTTACTAAGGTTAAAGTCTTTGACATTATAAAGATCATTAATTCTGAGAATGATATAATATAGTTCAGTATTATCATATACATCATATGCTAATAGTTTTGGTCTATATTTATATTTCTGAATATCTTTATCGTCAAGAAATACTTTAACACATTTAGCTTTCAATTCAGGGAAATAGTCATCGGTGACTATATTACCAACAGCAAACTGAATACGTTCATGCTCTTCAATGAAGGACATGTTTGAGTAATCAGTACTTATGATTGGCTTTGTATTGATGAATGATCTAATATTATTTAGCGTCGTCTTCGTAGCCATCGTAATCCCTTCCTGTAACAACTGGTTTATTTATATCACCGCCAAGGAATGCTATAGTAAATCTAGTCCCAGGGGGTATGAATTTAGTAGGAAAGTTTCTAGCAACCTCTTTAGGCATCTCAATTAGGATATTGGATCCTGTTTGAACTTTGCCAGTGGATAACTTTTCCTTATTAATAATATTTGGATTTTGAACTTTAGTTGTAGTTTTAATAGGAGACTTCATATTCATCGGATTAAGTGCTTGCACATAAAACGTTTGATATCCAGGCTCATATTTATTGCATACTGAAGTAAGGATACCAACTTCGGTAAATCCTAATCCAGAATTAGAATTATATTTATCGTCCATATTTACACCTCAATTCTTATATACTATAATGTTTTGGGGTATGAGGAATATATGAAATGGAAAATGCATTAATGTGTATGTGGGACCCTAATGTAATCGGGGTCACTAACGCTCTAATAAGCAAACTTGGTTTAGAGAAAGACTTTTATACTCGTAATATCTGTATTCCAGACGAAGATGGAGATCTTAGAACTCTAGACTATAAGGGTAAATTCTTTAGAATGCCAGTAGACTTCTATGAAAGTGCTTATGGTGATTCTATTATGTTTGACCCAGTTAATAATAAGAATATTATGAAGTTCCTATTTGATATCTTTATCGATGAGTGGGATGATGATAACTACTACTTATCTAATTACTTTAAGGTATTTGGTCCAGCTAATGACCCAAGAAGTCAATTACACGTAATGATGTCAGATGGTACACAATTCACTACAAGAAAGTACTATAACTCTTCTTTACAATACATGGAGATTATAGACTTTATGTTATTTGGTGAAGCAAGATTCAGTTACGAAGCTATAGACTATCCACCAGAGATAGAACCTAAGAAGCGTAAAAGGAGATAATGATTATGGGATTTATATTAAACCCAGGTCAAGAAGCAGTTGTATCAGCGGCAGTCGAATGGTATAAAAATTCATCTGAATTAGTATTTCAGTATACTGGTGCGGCTGGGACAGGTAAGACTGTTGTATTAAATGAAATAATAAAGCGTTTAAATATACCATATGATTCAATTATGCCAATGAGCTATACTGGTACAGCGGCTATAGTAATGCGTAATCGTGGTATGACTAAAGCTAGAACCATTCATTCATCTATATATGAACCAACAGAGTCTATTATGACAGATGAGAATGGTAAACCTATCATAGATGCTTACTTTAATAAGCCTAAAACAACTTTAAAATGGATTAAGAAAGAGCGTCTTCATGATATCAAATTAATAATCATAGATGAAGCATCTATGACTCCAAGATCTATGGTAGAAGACATAGAATCATTCGGTATCAAGATCATAGCCTGTGGTGACCTTAACCAGTTACCACCAGTAGGAGATGATCCAGGATACTTAGTATCAGGTAAGGTCTATAGATTAGACCAAATTATGAGACAGGCAGAGCAATCTGGTATTGTATATCTAGCAGATAGAGCTATCAAAGGGTTACCTATACACTTTGGCTTTTATAATAATGCTATAGTAATACCAGAAGATGAACTTACAGATCAGATGGCATTATATGCAGATGTTATCTTATGTTGTAAGAATAAGACTAGGGATTATGTTAATAATCTTATGAGAACTGATATCTTAAAGATTAGAACTCAGTACCCTACATTCAATGAACCATTAATTTGTCGTAAGAATAATTGGAATATTGAAGTAAATGGTATTAATCTAGTTAATGGTCTTAGGGGTATAGTTAGAAACCATCCTGACATAACTTCCATTAGGAAAGATCTAAAAGAAATGACTATAGATTTTCTAGATGACGGTAATAATCTATTTAGTCAGATTAAGATGGATCTTCAATACTATAGAGCTCCTCAAGATCAGAAAGAATATCTTAAACGAAACCCTTATAATAAAGCCGATAAGTTTGAATTAGCATATGCTATTACCACACACTTATCTCAAGGCTCTCAATATAGTCATGGTATCTTTATGGAAGAATTTCTACATAGAGATATTATGTCTAATCTAATATATACTGGTATTACCAGATTCTCAAACTATATGATATACGTAAAACCTAAACCTAAATTCTTCTAAGAGCATATATTATAAACATGATCCTTGATTATGTTTTAGTATATTATGCAAAGTTTCCGTCCCCAT
>ERZ773018.1039-NODE-1039-length-15421-cov-2.890277_pt1 | contig 15421 bp, 10 predicted proteins | sample MGYA00580840_ERZ773018 | MGnify/ENA primary metagenome ERZ773018 (study PRJEB29015, sample SAMEA2738125) | human oral metagenome | biome: human oral; feature: human-associated habitat; material: saliva | place: China | collected 2256 ... | reverse complement strand
CTAAAGATACATTAGATAACTTACGTCTTGAAGTTAGATGTGCAGCCTTACAATATATCATTCCTAGAATGACTAAAGAACAACGTCTAGCTACATTAGCTAAAGTTGAAAAGTTAGCCGATGTAGAAAATATGGATTTTGATAATAAAGAAAGATCTATCGGAGTAATATGGACATTTGAACGTTTATATGAAGCATATTTCGATTTAAATAATTATCCTAAATTCTTCTATTGGGTATATAAGCAATTTAAATATCTTGATAAAGCATTGGATGATAAAGAAGCTTTCTTTGATTCTTTACGATACTATAATAAGAATAATATAACTGGATTCATTATATCTATGAGAAGATTCTATCTTATTCAGACTCTTTATCCATCGTTTCATATGAACTTTGATAATATTCTTCCAACAGATAGAAACTTCATTAGTGCAGATGATCTAGACTTTACATTATATGATGATTATGCTAACAAACTGGTTATGTCTAAGTTTAAGACTTATGTAGATACTTGGTATCAAAATAATATTGATAAGCTTAGAGATCTTGCTGGTAATAGCGATATGCTTCTTAAATGTAAGAAAATGGTAATTGATGGACTATCAGAAGAAGAAGCTACTATAAAAGTTAATATGGAATATGAAAATGCATCACATCCTGAAAATACAGCCGCTCCTATTCCTGGAAACTTTAGCGAAACCAATATTGGTGAGGCTCTTGATAGTACTGAATCTAAACCTAAAGTAAATATTGATCTTCCTGAAGGATTTACAGTCAATGAAGAAGATCTTGCTAAGTTATCTGAATTTAATAATCAAGAAGGAAGTCATGTAGTTATGACTCCAGAAGAATTGATTGAGCATGAAGAAGAGCATCTTAAAGAAGAAGCTCAACCTCCTGTAGAATCAGAAACTACAACTCCACCATCTATTCCTGAAATACCACCATTACCTTCAAACTTTGAAGTTAATGAAGATGAATTGAATAGTTTGACTGAAGAAGAACGTGCAGCAATGGAAGCTGCAATGACAGAGGAATAATGTATAAAGAAATATATCTAATGCTTACAGAGGCTTGTCCTAATAGATGTGAGTATTGCTACATCAAAGGGCGAGATAACCCTGCAACAATGACTTTTGAACAGATAGATCAAATTATACAAACAGAAAAGCCTTCGAGGATTTTATTCTTCGGAGGCGAACCTCTTCTTTGTCTTGATCTTATCGAAAAGACTATGGAAAAATACTATGGGAAACTTAAATTCCAAATAGTAACTTCCACTGTAGTTAACTTTGAGAAATTTATCGATCTTAATGAAAAGTATCCTATGAATGAGATCCAATTATCATGGGATGGTTTTGCAGATAAGAATCGTGTTGATACATGTGGTAAATCTATTGCTTCTAATGTATACCAAAATATATGGTATGCTATAGAACGTGGATTAAAATTTGATATCAAATGTGTTATAGGTAATGAGAACGTTCATCTTATGGAAGAGATCCATAAACAGTTCTTAGAATTCAAGAAGTATGGTGTATCTGGTGAGTTCGTAGTAGCTCATAGATCATTATATACTGATAACTTCCTTGAAGTATTTAAAGAGCAATATAAGAAGACCTTTACATTAGATAAGATGTATATGGATCATCTTAATAGAATCATTGCAGTTATGCAAAATGATAGATACTTTGGTTCTTGTGATGCTGGTAAATATAAGGTTATCACTCCAAGTGGATGGGAATCTTATTGTACTGCATTATCTCAAGAAGATAAGAAATTCGGTGATGAACTACTTCAAAAACCATGTAAGAATCCTAAATGCGATGAATGTAAATGTCGTTGCATGTGTGATGGTGGTTGCCGTTATGAACGTTACTTAGAATTTGGAGATGAGTGGGAATATAACTTCCTTGAATCTACTTGTATTATGATGCACGTATACTATGACACAATCAAAGAATGGTTAGACTCTTTAAATAAAGAAGAGACTGAACGCCTATATGAAATTATACAACGATATAAAGCCTATCAGGCTGAGTATCATTCGGAGGTGAAATACTAATGCTTAATTACGTTCCTGAACGAATATATGAAGTATTAAAAGATGAACCTAAGTTTAATGAATTAACTGAAATCATCACTGACCGTTTCTCCAAGCTAGGTACATTACTTGATGTAGTTATGTTTGATACTAATGCTAAAGCAGATAAAGAGATCTATAACTACTACGTTAATACATTGACCGAATTAGTTAATGAAAAATGTCCAGAATATGCATTACAACTACACGTTACATTAATGCAATCTGATAAAGATGAACTACTTGGTTATTATGATGAACGTCATAAATATGATGCAGAGACTGTAATTTATCTTTTATCATACTTGATCAATTGCTCTTATGATGATTATACTTTCCCACAATTCCAAAAAACATATGTGGAAACTTATGAATCTACACCAATTGAAGTACGTAATAAGTTCTCTGATTATATTCATTTGAAATACATCAACTCTAAAGTTGAACGTTATGCTATGTATGATGCTCCAAAAGATGAAAACTATATTATCAGAGTAGTTGAATTATTGAAATCTCTTTATGAGACTTTCAAAGATATTGTAAAAGATATCAATATTCTTAAATATTGCTTCATTGAAATATTAGATCATTCTCTAACTAACGCATTCAAGTTTGTTGATAATGATAAACTCATCTATAAAGCAGTCCAACAATTAGAGATTCCAGAAGAGTTTGAAGATGGTGACTTTAAAGGTACATCTATTAATGAACTTGGTATCTTAGATAAGAAATTTGAATTAGCAGTAGCTTCCCGTAAATGGGTTGATGCTATTCATAAATATAATGATGTATTAGATTGGATTGAATTAGCTTTACTTCATCCAGAGAAATTATATCGTACTCTTATCATCTATGATAAAGTCATGGCTCCAAACTTCTGTGCTATCTTACGTAGATATTTAAGACTATCTAATGAGTTCTTTAATCGTAGTGGTGAAAGAGAAATCAATCTTAATCCACAAGATAAAGAGTTTATCTTAAGACCAAACTATGAAGGGTTAGAAGTTTCCAATTTAGAAACAACTCTATCTTTCAACCGATTGACTAAACACATGGATGATTGGATTGAAAATAATGGTATCTCTTTGTATGCCTTTAGAGCTTGGTATTATAATATCTATAAGAATGGATTAAGTGAAGCATATGTACAATTGTCAGAAGATGAATCTAACGACGATAAATGATTTTACTCTATCAACTCTAGAATTAGATGTGGCACAAGTCTGTAATATGGCTTGTGCTTATTGCTATTTGCGAGGAAATACTAATGAACCAAAGAAGTTTGATAGATGGAATGATTTATATGAGTTATTAAAGAATGTAAAACTAGCAGATAAACTTACTGTTGGTTTAACTACAGGTGAATTATTCTTAGATGATACAGTAGAGTATATCTATAATGCAGTTAAGAAACTAAATAAAATCAATAGATTCTCAGATACTGAGATATTATATAGACTTTATTCTAATGGGTCTAATGCAAAGAATATAATTGATGTATTTGACTATATTGGATCTAATAAGACTATGATTAGTATATCATATGATGGTATAAATTCTACTAGAGTATTTAAGCCAATGAAATATACTAATATCATAGATCAACTAGAGATTTTAGCAGACTCTCGCTATAGTAATAAAATCATTATTAGATATGCATTACATGAGAATGTAAAAAACATGTTTGATACATTTAAGTTTATCCATGAACTGGGATTTAAGAATATCGAATATTATACAGTAAATAATTTTGATAAATACAGACGATATGATTATATTGATGAATTTATAACTCAATTAGAGAAAACCTTAGATTACTTTAATGGGTCAGACTTCAAGATATATAATATCAATAAATATCTACAGTATAAGAATCCTAGACGATTATGTGAATATGGATCTTCTTTAGCTATAGATTTATATGGTAGACTTACTATGTGTCCATTATCTTTTGGTGGTGATGTTATTGATGAGACTACTATTGACTTATCTTATTACAAAGATTTACCTAATCTGTATAATAAATTCCAAGAAGAATTCATTATAGATAGATCTAAACTAGATTGTGCAACTTGTAATAATCAGCTATGTGAAGAATGTTGTTCATTTAGATCTATTCCTAAGAGTGAGAATAGGCTGTATCAACAATGTAATCTTAGACATGCTGAATTAGCAGTTTATGATAAATTATATAAGGAGTCATCAAATGTTTGAAAGATTTGATGCATTAGTATATAAAGTCTCTGAGTATTGTAATTTAGATTGTGTTTACTGTTTCCAGAAGCATGATGTTAAAGAACGTACTAGAGGCTTTACATACTTTGATGAATTGATTAAGTTACTTATAACTTTACCATTAGCTGATAACTTTGAAGTCAAAGTTACTGGAGGTGAGTCTAGTCTTCATTGTGATAAGATTAGACAAGATTATAAGAAGTTTAAGAAATTAGAGCGTTATAAAGAGACAACTATCAATATGACGACGATTTCTAATGGTAGCAATATAGGTGGTCTAATAGACCTTTGGGATGACCATATTTTAGATCCTTGGGGTTGTAAGATATCCTGGGATGGTATATATAGTGCATCTAAATCTAGAAAACCAAAGAATATTAAAGTTTTCAATGATGATTATTTTAATAAAGCTATCATTGATTTAGGAAGATCTAACTATCATGATAAAGTATTAGTCCGTACAGCATGTACACCTGATACGATAGATAATTTATATGATGCATATAAATTTGCATTAGATAATGGTTGTTATAAATGGGAATACTATCCACTATCAGACTGTGATTATTATAAAGATCCAGACTTCTTAAAGAAATTTGAAGAGCAACTCTATTATATCTTTGAAGAGAATGCTAGAGAAGAAAATGATGATAAACTAGTTGCAAATGTCGACACAATGTTGTATACTAAATATGCAGGCATTAAGGATAAACTTCGTGCTATTAGTTGTCGACATCTTGGTCATTTTCTTCATGTTGGTATAGATGGTTCATTGTATCCATGCGGATACTTCTCTGATGATGCATTCTATGAAAACCAAACAGTTAAGATTGGTGATGTATTCACTGGATTATATCCAGAAGTAATTGAATCTTTCTCTAAAGAATATAGTCAAACTCCTATGTGTAGTATCTCTGAAGATGATGGTTGTAAATGTTATCATTGCTTTGAATGTCCAGCTGTAAGTAAATTCTATAAGAATAACCTACAGGATAAAATGAGACAACAATGTGCAATGAGACATATTGAATCTAAAGTATTCAATGATGTATATAAAGACTATACTAATGATAAAGACCGAATAGTACGAAATTTCTCCTATACTGGAATATAAACATGTGATTACGGTCTCTTTTAGATCGTGTTGTTTCATAAGGAGAATTAGAATGAGTACTACAAGAACTATCGTCAAGAGACGAACTTTAAGATTAAAATTCTTTAGAATTTTTAAATTTATTAAAATTATTCATATTCTAAAAGCTGTTAGATTTATTATAGATCTTATTGCTCCAAAGAAAAAGATTTAAATATATCCCATAGGAGATCTTCTCCTATGGGGTTATTATTTTAACATTTAGATAATCATAAAGGAGGATTAAACATGGCAAAACTTAGAGACACTGCTATTAAAGACAATCTAAATATAGCTGGAAATGTAACAGCTGCTGGTAAAGTTTTATCTGTTGAAGGTCATACACATACTCCAGCAAGTATTACTGGAATTGATAAATATATAGAAGATAAAGTTAAAGCTGGTGGTGCTACGCTACCAGAGAATATAGATGCTAAGACATTGGAAGGTCATGCTGCTAGTGATTTTGTATTAAAGACAGAATCTACTGGTGGTAATACATATACAAAATTATTTTATGCTAATTGTAGAAGTAATGTAACTACTTTTACTTTCAATAAACCTTTATATGAAAGTAAGATTATATTTAGAACCAAATTCTGGGAAGTTTCTATTACTATGACAGATGGTAGTACTCCAACATATATAGTTTCTAAATATTTAAGAAATATGGATCAAATAATTATGTTTGAGACACAAACTCCTACTGTTAGAGTAATAAAAGGTACTAATTTAGTTGTAGAATTACAAGCAGGATATACTGTCGTAGATATAGAAGTAGTATCAAAATCTAATATAGAAGATTTAAAAGTTGACCTATCATTTTCATTATCTAGAATTAATTATTCACAAGAATACCCTAATATATATCATAATACACATATTGTTCCTGAATGGGTATATGTTAGATCTCGTAATATATTCTTATATAGAATTAAAAATGTTGCAACTTCATTCGCTACTAATTTATTAAATAATAATACGGATGATGGTATGAGATTTGCATTATATGATTTAGATAAGGATATTATACTCTCTACTGATAATTCAAATTACCAACTATATGGGTTAAATGATAATACAATATTCTCATATAATCCTGAAGCTATTTTTATTAAATCTGAAAAGTTTTCTAATAATATAGTAATAGCGTCTAACGTAAATATATTTGCTCCATCAAATAAAGTTGGTCGTAGTCAATTTACAGTAACTATTTCTTCTGCTGAAAGAACTGATAGTTGGTATATGCCTTTAGCTGAAGTTAAAAAAGTATTTGAAGTCAATTCAATATCTGCAACTATAAATGGTGTGCAGTTTGATGGTAAGACTAATATAACTACACCAGCAACTAAGCTGATTACCCCAGTTCATATTAATGGTATTGAATTTGATGGATCTCAAGATATCACTATCCCAGCACCAACTAATGCATTAACTTTAGGCGGTTTAGATTCTGGTCAATATATTAAAGTTACAGATGTAGGCAATGCTGCTGGTAAGATTCCACGATTCGATAATGATGGTTTCTTAGTATATCCAGATGGTTCTAAGGAGCGTATAGAAAATGGCTAAGTTAGATAAAGTTCTAGCAGTATATGATAGGGATGGTAATCGCCAAGCTATCCCTTTATATACTACATTAGATGAAGTAAATAACCTTGGTAGAAAAATCAAAGTAGGCAATACTGAGGCATACTATCCATTAACTGAAAACTTGACCGATGTTAATGCTTCTAAGAAAACTATTATTATCGGCACAAAGACATATAGAGCTTTATTAAAAGTTAATAAAGGATTTGCTACTATTCTTGAAGCATTAGATAGTGATGGATATATATCAGTGGAAAATTCTCATAAATTAGATGGTATAGATAGATCTGTTGGTGGCGAAGTTAAGATAAATTCTAATACAGATCTAAATGGTTATAACTATCGTGCAATGTATACTGATGGTACCACTATTAAACTAGACGATTATACTACTAATAAATATATAGAGCATTTAGATCTGCCTGATTTAGATATTGAACGAAATATTTCATATGAGATACCAACTAGAGCTATACCATTTAAATCAGAATCTGCTAAATATTTAAATTATACAGGTAATATAAAAACTGTAATGTCTAGTAAGTATGATATTATACAGACTGGTCCACTTTTCTTAGGTATTAGTGTATATAATACATTTGATTCATGTGTATTTACTGGTAATTATACTAGTGAAAATATAGCTGATATGATTGAAAATATAGCCTGTAGCCATCTTAGTACTAAGAAATTTGTTACTGGTCATAGTAGTAATATATGTAAAATTAAATTAGGTGATAATACTACAGGAGCAGAGATAGACCCATTCTCTAATAATGCTAATAATAGAATAGATATCAATACTTGTAAGATTAATGAAACTGATAAATGGCAGTTTGCATTTATGGCAGGATTTGATATACCTGATTCTAATTGTATGAAATATGTAACTCCAGTTACTAAAACTATAGTAAATAGTAAAGATGAACTTTCTTATAAATATAAGAGTAGTAAGAATGACATTAAAACTAAATCTGAGATTACTAGCAATTCTAACAAATTCAAATCACTTATAATATCTATCGATCAAAGCTTTAGTAAGAATCTTCAAACAGGTGGAACTCTATGATTCATTCATTAAAAATTTTAATATTAGATGATAGTGGTAAAGAGATAAATTTAGGTGAATGTAGTATGTATGATGCTAACCCTAAAAATATAACTAAAAATGAAGTTGAAAGATTTTTAAAATTATCATCTGCTACTAACATTATTGCTTGTGATTATGAAAAAGCTGATATCCTAAAACCTTTTGCTAAAATAGTATTCGGTAATGATGTTTTACATACAATTTTAATTAGACCAGAGTACATCAGAGATACAGACGATTTCTATATAAATATTAAAATTATCAAATCATCTAAATATAATGATACCAATAGTAAAACTGAATCTAGGACTTGGATATATAATATGACAACTCGTAAAATTAATAAAGATGTTAGTAGATATAATAATAGACAACGTGCACTCATATTCAATATAAATAATATAGAGAATAGTATAAGTCCTATGAGTGTAGATGAAAAATATGATCTAGAGAAGAAAAGAAGATTATTTTATTTCTCATCAAATCTTTCTTCTGGATCCAGTATAGATTCTAATAAAGATTTATTTTTGTTCAATATGTTTAATATAATGAATGGGAAAGATTATATTGGAGATCTTGATTGTGGATATATGCAACAAACTATAATGGCTCCAGATAATATGAAAGAACAAGTCTTTGGAGAAAAATTACAAAAGATCATACAAGGTGATTATGATGATGAAGTTAAATATTTTCCATTACGACTAAATGAATTTTAAGCTTAATACCCAGAAGGAGTTTAAACTCCTTCTGGATCATATATTATTAAGGTGATTCATATATCTTATATTTATCTTAAAGGAGGAAAAGTATATGAAAATTTTTAGCGTATGTGCAAGAGTAGATTATCAAGGTCAAGATGTTATTGACTTAGGGTTATTTAAGTCTTCTAAAGCTGCTTTATTAGCAATGAAAACATTCATCGATGAACATGTTCGAGCTGCTAATAAAATTAGTGTAGAGCTATTTACCTTTAGTGATAACACTTTGAATCAGGATGCTAGTCTCCCATATACGACTACTGATCTTATGTACAATCCTAGTACTAAGAAGTATGATGACTTAAATCCAGTATTATTTGTATAATATTGGTGGAGGGAGAATAATATCTCCCTCCTTTATTTTTTTTGTAAAAATACCCCATAGGAGTTGAACTCCTATGGGGAATCATATTATTTAGTAATATCAGGTTTTGTATAACGTAACCCATAAATTTCGATCAAATCAAAATTAATAGATTGGACGTATAAAGAATCTTCTGTAGATACACGTGGATCATTCCATTTTGTAGTATCACGATTAATTGAGTAAAATGATAGGTTGTAACCATTTGGCATATTAAATAATACCCATGTATTACAATTATTTAGCTCAAATTTCATTCGCCATACTGGGAATATATGACCAAATTGTGTTGCATTACCATAGCTACCTCTAACATAGATTGCATCAAACCCTGTCCAGTTTTGTTTTAATAAGAGTTTTCGCTCTCCACCTTGAGGAGCCCATCTATATTCACCATTATAACATCTACCAATCTCAGTTTGATTAGCAGGTACCCATGTAATTTCATTCTTACCATTTCTATTAACCTTCTTAGCAAGCTCTTCCCAGTCAATTAATGGTACCATTTCATACGGGGTAGTATTATCAAATACACTTCTGATACTTGTATTTACTTTAGTAAATGTAGCATCAATATTACTCTTTAGGGTATTAGTAGTATTAGTGATAAGTTCAGTTAATTCACGTTTAACTTGTGCGATATTATTAGTAGTTGTAGTCAAATTAGTATCAATAGTATTAGCCAATGTAGCTTTAGTTGTATTGATTAAACTATTTAAACTAGTTTTGGCTGCATCTAAATTATCAGCATTAGCAAACTCAACCCAATCATTTATATTAGAATTGCCAACGGCAAATTTAACTTTTTTACTTCTTGGATCATAACCAAACTGACCAGCAAACTTAGGAGTCATATTAGTATTGCCACGGATATTAAAATGATCCATAGAATCAAATCCACCATCACCATCAGATACTTGATATTGTGGACCGCCATATCTTTGAGATAGACGTGTACCAATGATTTGACCTCTAGTAGTACCAGTTTGCCATACATTAGTTCCAACTTCTTGGAATCTAACTGTACCACCACCAGTACCTTCATTAGCAGTATTCTTATTAACTGTACCATTTACATAGATATCACCATCTGTAGCATAATATACAATAGGAATATCTGCACTAACTACGTTATTAGACCCTGTTACATTTACACAGGATCCTTCAGCGGAACGAATAGCATGTGTAGCTTTACCAGAGTAAGTACAGTTTTGTAGTTGTACGTTAGCAGTAAATGCATCAACATGATAGAAGCTAAATCCATTATTAGCATTAATTCTATCAGCTATCTTACTATTCATATTGATAAATCTACAGTTGATAAATTTAGCAGCAGCATTAGTAATTTCAATATTAGAGAATGAACCGATATCCCTAATATAATTATCGCTTAATTCGCCAATATCAAATGTAATATTTTCAAATACTACTTGATCAGAGTTAGAAATATATGTTGCAGGCAAAATTACTGGAGTAGAACCACCATTTACTACACGTACTTTACCTTTAAGACCAATGAATTGAAGTCTTTGAGGAATATTATATCCAGGATTAACGAAGTTATAATTTCTAGCATCATTGACATAATTGCCAGGGGCGATACTAATAACGATCTCTTTCATATAATCCATATGGGCTAATCTTACTGCATCGGTTAAATATTTAACAGGAGCTGATTTATCACCAGTGGATACACCATCAAAGTCTTTATCAACAAAGATTTGACCATTAGATTCTGTAAGCTGATAAGCTACATTATCAGGATATGCTCTAGTCAATTTATTATTATAAGATACACTATCATTCTCTGCTTTATAGGTAATATGAATATCTTCAGATTGGTCACCTAAGATATATACATTAGCACCCATATCAAATAGATTAGATTGATAGTTAAATCTTAATGTATTAGATGTAATTTGATATTTATTTGCAGTAATAACAGCATCAGTTGGATTTACTTTTTTGAAAGCCCAAGGCATATTAGTGATAGAATGGTGATTAGATTTAAGTAAGTCTACATTTGCTGGTAGTATATCAGCAAATCTATTCATCATTGCAAGACCACCATCACCTTGAGTAACAAAGTTACGACCAATATAAGATACAGTTAAGCCAATGCATGTATTATTATAGTCTCCGCTTACCCAATTATTATCTTTATGGAGTGCGATATCTTCTTCACTATTATTATAGAAGTTCAGAGAAGCTCCATGGAAGTCTTCTTCTCCATTAGGAGCAGCCATAAATGTAATACCATTTTGAGTAGCAATAGATTTATGATCATTATATATAGACTGTAATCGCTCTGCAGTCATACCATAAGACCCAACAATACCGTTAGGATATTTTAATACGTTTTGAACGTATACCTTATCAACTAATTTTTCTTTCATTAGTTTGATAGCATTACCATAATGATCTTTATGCCAATGAGTGATAAGTAAGAATTCAAATTTAGAAATACCATTTTCTTGCATGGTGTTTCTAATAGAATTGAATCCGCCTTCACTTACACTATTATTAAAGCAATCAATCATAAACCAGTGTTTTTTATCAACACCAACAATTACACAATCGCCAATATCTTGATTACTTTCATTACCCTCTTGAAGAGGACCAAACTTAGGGAAAATAATATCTAAAGACTTACTTTGAATAAGTTGAGTTTTCTTTTTAAAGTCATCTAATGCTTCACCAAGAGAACGAGTTAATGCTTCAAAGTCAGGGCGTACAATTGTAACTTCAGAGTTATTAGTCGCACGAGATCTAGCCACTTTATATACTACAATTTCTAATACATCATCTTTATCAGCAGTATATCCAATTAATGAAATACTTTTACTATCTAGAGTAAATGTAAAGTTTTTACCTTGGATGAGTCGTACACCATTATGGAATACTTCTAATCTATCCACCCCAGGATCATAGTTAAGTGCATCAAATCTGAAGACATTTTCACCATCAGTTAATACTGTATATGAATATGTAGTACTATCGATTAGATATGGTAACCCATTGGTTACATAGAATCGTTCTTCAATATAATCATATTGAAGGTATAATTCATCACCAGCTTTAATATCTCCTACTTTTGCAGGCTCAAATCCTACATAGATTGGAATAGCTTTACCATCAACTCTAATTGTTGGATTATTACCAACATTAGCATGGAAACGTACACTAATTACATTACCATCAAGTAATTTATACTCATTAGGTAAAGTAGTATTCATATTAGTATTATCATCTTTAGTAATACATCTAGTAATGATACCGCCTCTATCTAATAAAGCGTTCATTTTATCATAAAGACCTCTAACTGCTGCACTAGATGCAACTGCTGTAGTATCATTAGTTGTATAACTATGGCTATACTTCTGCATTCTATCAATAGGTACAGTACCCTTATTGATATATGCACCATCAATATAGTTCATAGTCTCAAGTTTAGGAGCATGTGCATTATAGATAAAGTAGAAGTTGATTGTACGATTAGCCTCTACTTCCTCTTGGAATGTGATTTGATTACCTTCAATAGAATAACGATTAGGATAGATTTGAAGAGTACCAATGAATACTAAAAGCATATTAGGTTGATCGAAATATCTTTCAAATGGTACTGGAATATCAAATGTTTTACCTTTTTTAGTTACTACTACAGAATCAAATGCAGAAGCTATATGTGAGATTTGTCTTACTTTTGCTTCTAAAGTTTCACCATCATCGGTATATACTTGAGAAGCAATAGTCATTGGGGCAAATCTCTCTTCACCTTTAACTAAGGTAGTTGGGGTTACATTTTTATAGTCACCTAGAAATTTAGATATTTCAGTATTGGCTACAACATTCTTCCAAGCCCCAGCCCAAATATAAAATAATTCAGACTCTTTAATATAGTAGATAAGATCTGTACTTGCTTGATCATTATTAGATAAACGATAACGTTCAGCATCAGTATCTATTAAAGAAAGTTTATTTGTTTTAAAACGGATATCATGAGCTACATCATAGAATACTTCTCTTGTATCTGTAGTGTAGATAAATTGACCCTCCGTAATTGGCACTTGAGATAAATTAGCCCTCTCAGTTGCCAAGTATTTTAAAGTTGCCATGAATATACCCCTTTATTAAATAGTATTATCAGTTGCAAGATCTTTACCAATAAATCCTGCAGATACAGAATAGAACCAATTTACACCACGATCATAAGTTACAAGACGAACTAATTGTGGTTCTTTATTTTTACTAGGAATAATACGTCTAGGTACTTTAACCTCAATACCATCTGCTCTAGTAATATGAAGATCAATAGCATTAGTTCCAATATTTTGAGGATCTAAGATAAGAATAATCTCAGCAGTAGACTTTTCTAAGCCTACAATAGTGAAAGATATATTTGCACTATCTAATATAAAGCTATATACTCTATCTGGACGGATTACTTTATTACTACCGCCTGCTAGATTAACTTGTGCTTCTTGTGGTAAATTCTCTCTAGTGGTATTATAGCTTTCAAGAGCTCTAACTCTTGGCATTGGATCTTCTGCATTAATAAGACCTGTTACTTTAGCATTAAGTTGGGAGAAACTATTGGTTAAAGTATTAGTTGTAGCTTCAAGATTAGTTACATTAGAAGTCAAATTAGGAATTCCTTCTAACAATTTAGTTCTATTCTTTAAGTCATCAATAGTTTGACCAATATTTAATGATTCAATAGCATTTAATCTACTTAAGATACCAGTTCTAGCTTGGGTATTTTCATTATTATATGACTTGATTACACCAATCTCTTGGTTGATTGTATTAATCTTAGTCTCAGTTCCATCAGATAAAGTATTAAGTCTACTATTCAAGCTATTGATAGATGTAGAGTAATCTTCACCTTGCTCTAAATTAGCAACACGTTGCTGTAGTGCTAAAATTTTAGCAGTAGGATCTCCTAATGCTTGAATGGATGCAACTTTATTTTCAAGAGTATTAACTCTAGTACCATAATCTTCACGAGCTTCTAAGATAGTAATTTTATTACTTAACTTATTGAGCTCTAAGTCTACATTATTTTTAACACCAGTGATCTTAGTTGTAAGATTATCATTAGTTGTACCAATTAATGTATTTAACTCCTCTAATCTATGTGTAGCAGCATCTAAATCTGTACGAATTGCAGGAAGACTAATATACTGATTAGCTGTAAATTTAACTGCAGCTACATCTTCTTTAAGTTTCTTAAATTCTTCTGCATTAGGTGGAGCAGTATCTTCAAGACGTTTTACACGATCTACGATATCAGTATCTGTACGTGGTACCCATTTAACGATATTACCATCTTTAACTGGGTAAGTATTATTATTAGCATGACTGAACCCATTGATTTCAATAGTACCAGCATAGTCGACAATAGAATTATTATCAAATGCAATTTGTGGTACACGGTATCTCTTAACAGGTTCATCAACTGTAGTTAGATTATATTTAGAAAGTTGTTGAATGTACCCATCTAAATTTACGATACCAACACCTTCTACGTTGAACGTATAGTTAGAAATATCTACATTCTTTTCAACTTCTTTTAAAATAGTTTTTGTTATATCAAATATAACTGATTTATTTTCGGCTGAAACTACATATAGTTTACCAGTCTTATAGTCGAATAAGATTTCTCTTTTCTCAGCCAGGAAGCGAGAATTATAATCTAACGGTATAAGAGGAATACGAGTTCCTTTATAGTTAGAAGTAGCCATATTATACCTCCTTGCGAATATGTATTTTAATTACATTAATGTTCAAAATATAAGCGGATAGGGATTTTTACATCCCTATCCGATTTTATTAAGGTCTAATTACATTAGATGCATCAAATATATTTGTTTGGAATAGATTGTCGATATCATTTTCGTCAACAACAATCTTAGGTAATTCCTTAATGAAGATTGGTTTATCACGATCTTCTAAAGCTTCTTCTTCAGAAACTACATGAGATATTCCAGGATCACTAGCTAGTTCAGTTAATGACATTTCTTCATTCATTCCAGTATAGTCTATATCTGGATTATTAATATGAGTGGTATCTAAAGCATTAGATAAATATACATTTGTATCAGCATTAGTTAATAATACTTTATTATTATAGCTAATACCTATTACACCACTAAACTCAGTC
>ERZ773018.1037-NODE-1037-length-15424-cov-22.120632_pt1 | contig 15424 bp, 14 predicted proteins | sample MGYA00580840_ERZ773018 | MGnify/ENA primary metagenome ERZ773018 (study PRJEB29015, sample SAMEA2738125) | human oral metagenome | biome: human oral; feature: human-associated habitat; material: saliva | place: China | collected 2256 ... | reverse complement strand
TCTCCGCCTCAAATTCCCCATATTTCTTCCTCGCCTTCACCGAAGCATTCCATATCGAGTCACTACGTAGCGCTCCATAGTCGAGGAAGGCTTGGTAGTTCCTGCCTATCTGCAGGACCTGCATCCAGTGATAAGCCAGGGGGACAGATGGGTCGTCTCGGTACTGCTTCTCATAGTAGGCTCGATACTGCGCATCGTCAAATATGGTCATCTGAATGGAGTCACTCGGCTCATATACATAGGTGTAGTCCGGGAAGACCTTGGGCTTTTGCCCTGTGGCGGGAAGGCTCAAGCACCCCATCCCGATCGTGAGGAAGAGGGTGCGGAGAATGGTCTGTTTCATAGCTCTGTAGGGGGATTTATTCCAGCTCGATGGGGTTGTAGGGCTTGCTCTTCCGCTTGATGGCCTTGTTCCTGGGGTCAGGGGTGACGATGTCGGGGGTGAAGAGGTTGGGCTGCTCGTGGAAGTACTTCTGCTGTTTCGCCAGCACTTCCCTCGTGGTCTCGAACCAGTGGCGCCGCTCTCGCTCATAGATGTAGTCAGCAGAAGGGGCTTTCTCGAAGCCTACGAGCGTGTAGATATGCTCGCGCTGGGTGTCGTAGATGCATGTGATGAGACCAGGGAGTCCGCCGAACTTAAAAGGCCCATAGGGGTAGGGGATCTCCTCGGTGTACCAAGCGACATAGTCTCGTCCACGGAAGCGCGTCGTGGCCTTGTGGCATGGGTAGCCTAAGACCGTACTGTCGCCCCGGGCCATCGTCCACTGGAGCTGGGGAATGGGCTCGGTGTAGTGGTACGTGCTGATGAATATCCTTTCGTAGGCGTTGACTATCCCTCTAGTGCGCTCGAAGATGAGCTTCTGCTTGGAAAAGGTGTCATTAAAGGCCGCATCAAGCTCCGCCTCAAATTCTCCATAGCTTTTCCTCCCCTTTGCGGCTGCATTCCAGATAGAGTCTCTACGCAAATCTCCATAGTCGAGGAAGGCTTGGTGGCTCTTGCCTATCTGCAGGATCTGCATCCAGCGATAAGCTCGAGGGTCGGAGGGTTCATCTCGGTACACCTTCTGGTAGTAGGCTCGGTACAGCGCATGATCAAAGATGGTCTTCTGAATGCTGTCACTCGGGGCATATACCCTGCTGGGATCAAGGCCTGATTTGGCCGTTTGTCCTGTGGAGGGAAGGCTTAAGAATCCTATTCCGATCGTGAGGAATAGGGTGCGGAGAAGCGTGCGTATCATAGCTTTGCGGGGTTATTCCAGTTCGATGGGATTATAGGGCTTAGGGGGCTTGCGGTTGATCTTAGTGCCAGGGGCTGGCGTGATAAGGTCGGACTTGAAGAGGTTGGGCTGCTCGTGGTACTGTCGCTGGAGCTTATTGATCTCCTCGCGTGTGCCCTCTGTGGGTTTGCGTCGCCCATTGCCGTAGTAGATGTAGTCTAAGGCTGGGGCTTTCTCAAAGCCTACAAGCGTGTAGATGTGCTCACGCTGGGTGTCATAGATGCAGGTGATGAGACCAGGGAGACCACCGAACTTATAGGGCCCGTAGGGGTAGGGGATCTCCTCGGTGTACCAAGCGACGTAGTCTCGCCCACGGAAGCGGGTCGTGGCCTTGTGGCACGTGTAGCCTAAGATCGTGCTATCGCCCTCGGCCATCGTCCACTGCTGCTGGGGGATGGGCTCTCTGTAGTGGTACTTCGAGACAAAGACTCTGTCGTATGCGTCCAAGACGCCCTTGTTGCGGTCAAAGAGGAGCTTCACGTCGGGCTGTGACTCGCGCCGAGCAGTGGTCCATTCAGCGTCAAATTCAGCGTCACTCTTACCCGCCTTTATCGAGGCGTTCCATATCGAGTCGGCGCGTAGCTCTCCATAGTTGACATAGCCCTGATACTTGCTGCCGATTTGTAGGAGCTGAAGCCATCGATAGGACTTGGGGTCGGAGGGGACATCTCGATATTCCTTTTGGTAGTAGGCTCGGTATTGAGCATAGTCGAAGATGGTGAGTGCTATGGTGTCGCTCAGAGCATAGTGCTTATCGGAGCTTTGGGTAGCTTGAGCTGAAGCGGTTGTGCTGTGGAGGCTTAGACTTCCTATTCCGATGGCAAGGAATAGGGTGCGGAGTTGATGTGGTCTCATATGTGGGTGCGTTTGTGTATAGGTAGGTGTAGCTCTTGTCAAAAGTCCGAGTAGGGTTTACCTACTCGGACTTTTAACTTGAGTAGATTTCTTCTCTAAAGATATTTATTTAGAGAAGTTGATTTAGCAGGGAAAAAGAGGCCTAGTTATTATCGTTCATTATCGGGCCATACGCCTATCTTCTTCTTCTTTCCATCACAGTCTGATTTCGAAAGATCTCTCTTAAGATCTGCGTACTCTTCGTCTGTTAGCTCCTCATACATTCCGTAGTAGATGGTTCCACACTCAGTTTCAATTGGCCCCCTTTTGCCTTTATCAGCAGCCTCTGCAGAGGCTTTGTTGCCGCTAAATAAAGCGAGCAGGGAGCAAGCTCCCAAGAGGAAGAATGTTCTCTTCATAGTTGTATGATATGTAGTTGGATTATTCGGGAGGTGCGTTTCATCTCCCTTCACCAACAAAGGTATAAAAGCTTTTTGCTATAAACAAATATTTGGGATAAAAAAATCCTTAAGGAAAGATGCTGTTAATCAGTACTTAGGTTTGTTGGTTTAGGGCGGTATGAAGCCCTGTTTATAGTAGGAAGAGAATAGTGCCTAACTCCTTAGAGGGAAGATGCGATTATTAAAGTAAGGTAGGGTTGGATTGAGTAGGGCGGTAGGCGATGTAGAGCGGGTGTTTGCTGCCCTTGCGCTGGATGCGTAGGTAATGGCCTGTGTCCTCCGTAGCGAGGAGCTTGAAGAGGCCAATCTTCGTCTTGTAGAAGTAGCCACTATAGCCGAAGTAAGCTTCCGAGCCGAAGACACGGAGACCGTTCATTAAATTAATACCACTTACCTCCGAGATGTCGTAGGTCGTGCGGCTATACCGCTTTGACCATAAGAGCCGTCTCAAGACCACAGTCTCTCCGTCATCCTCTATCGAACGAGGCATAGCGAGGGGAGGGTAGATGAGGCCCAAAGCGCCTGCCCAGAGGAGGAAGGCAAACGATGATAAGCCGTCTACCGTCAGCAGAAGGTAAAGGATGAGTGCAAGGGCCCACAATCCAATGAAGGTGATGACCTTGACGAATGTAGAGTACCTAAACGTGTAGTGCATAGCGCGATTAGATGGAAGTGATGGTGTTGCTTTGCGCTAATACCCCATTCTGATGGTGAGGAATAGGGTGCGGAGTAATGAGGGTCTTGTGGAAGGTGTGGTGCTGGGGACTATGGGAAGATGCGATTAGTAGGATAGAGCAGGCTGGTAGGCGATGTAGAGTGGGCGTTTGCCACCCTTGCGCTGGATACGTAGGTAATGACCCGTCTCCTCCGTAGCGACGAGATTGAAGAAGCCCATCTTCGATCTGTAGAAGAGGCCTCTATAGCAGAAGTAACCTGGCGAGCCAACGATGGCGTAGCTCTTCGTTAGCTCCATACCACTTACCTCGGAGATGTCGTAAGTCGTGCGGCTATACCGCTTCGTCCATAAGAGCCGCCTCAGGACCACGGTCTCTCCGTCATCCTCTATCGAACGGGGCATAGAGAGGACGGAATGGAGGAGCGATGTCAAGACCACCCAGCTGTATAGGGCGATCATAAACCAGGAGTGTAATCTGAGTGGATAGCAGATCAGCCCAAGAGCCACCACGGAGAGAGCGGTGTAGACCTTGAGGGTGGTAGAGTACCTAAACGTGTAGTGCATAGCGCGATCAGATGAAAGTGGTGTCGTTGCGTTGTGCTCCTGTGTCTCTGTATTGCGTGGAGAAGGGCTTCTCTCCACACTGCAAACCTAAAAAAAAACTTGTAATCAGCAATACCAGAGAAGAGAACCTTGCGATACACGTCGCGTAGCCGTGCTATGTGGGGCCCGCTGCTTCGGAGAGAAAAGCTGAAAGCAGTAGTGGAATGACTTCCTACGAGTGCGAATAAAAGTCGCGGACGAATGGTAGATAAGCTGCGTCTACGTGCGTAGATCTAATATCTACGTACGTGGATCATAGGGTTTACGTGCGTGGTCGTTAAGACTACGTGCCTGGATAGGGGAAGACCACTACGAGAGGGCGCCTTTTTCTTCGCGGGGATAGCACTTCTTCCTCCGCTGGATGAGAGAATTCTGCGTGATCAGGTGAGCCCCTTGCCCTCAGTCAGCGGGCTATCCTCGCGCGTATAGGGGCGCAGGTGCGTCTCTTTAGCTATCTTTGTACCACTATACATACAGATAATCACCTCTTTTTAAGAAGAAAAATGATCAACTTTATTGAAGAGCTGCGCTGGCGTGGGATGATCCATGATATGTTCCCAGGCACTGAGGAGCAGCTACAGAAGGAGCGTACCTCTGCCTATCTGGGTATTGACCCCACGGCAGACTCCCTTCACATCGGCCACCTCGTCGGGGTCATGATGCTGCGCCACCTCCAGCTGGCAGGCCATCGCCCCATCGCCCTCATCGGCGGTGCTACGGGGATGATTGGTGACCCCTCGATGAAGTCCGCCGAGCGTAACCTCCTCGACGAAGAGACGCTCCGCCACAACCAAGCTTGCATCAAGAAGCAGCTGTCTAAGTTCCTCGACTTCGATAGCGATGCGCCCAACGCTGCCGTGCTGGTGAATAACTACGACTGGATGAAGGACTACAGCTTCCTCGGCTTCATCCGCGACATCGGCAAGCATATCACGGTCAACTATATGATGGCTAAGGACTCGGTGAAGAAGCGCCTCAGCGGCGAGAACTCCAACGGGATGTCCTTCACCGAATTCAGCTACCAGCTCCTGCAGGGCTACGATTATCTGTATCTCTATCGCCACTACGGCTGCCGTCTGCAGATGGGGGGCTCTGACCAATGGGGGAATATCACCACGGGTACGGAGCTGATCCGCCGTATGGATGCTGGCGAGGCCTATGCTCTGGTATGTCCGCTGATCACGAAGGCCGACGGAGGTAAGTTCGGTAAGACCGAGAGCGGCAATGTGTGGCTCGACCCCGAGCGCACGAGCCCATACGCCTTCTACCAGTTCTGGCTGAATGTCAATGATGCCGATGCGGCACGCTATATCAAGATCTTCACGACGCTGACGCAGGAGGAGATCGCAGGCCTCGAGGCTCAGCAGGCTGCTGCTCCCCACGAGCGCGCACTGCAGAAGCGCCTGGCGGAGGAGATCACCGTCCTCGTCCACGGCCGTGAGAGCTATGATGCCGCTGTGGCTGCCTCGGGCATCCTCTTCGGGCAGGGCACGCGCGAGCAGCTCCAGTCACTCGACGAAGCTACGCTCCTCTCCGTCTTCGAGGGGGTACCCCAGTTCGAAGTCTCGAAGGACAAGCTGCAGGGTGGTGTGAAGGTCATCGACCTCCTCACCGAAGATGCGGCAGTCTTCCCCTCGAAGGGCGAGCTGCGCAAGCTCATCGCCTCGGGTGGTGTGAGCGTGAACAAGGAGAAGGTCGCCAGCCCCGATGACCTCATCACCTCTGCCCAGCTCATCGCTGACCGCTATCTGCTCGTACAGCGCGGTAAGAAGAACTACTACCTCGTCTTGGCTAAGTAAGCCACGGACACCTGATAACGACGGCTCCCCCGCTACCATTGCGGTAGCGGGGGAGCCGTCTTCTTTTGTCCCACCTCGGGGAGGATTACGAATGGAGGCCGAAGCGTGCGCCTTCTATATTCAGGTCGGTACCTTCATCGGAGGGAGCATAAAAAGCCACGGGCGCGCTACGATGAAGTAGCGCGCCCGTGGCTTCTTGGTCTTCGCCTGCAGGAGGGCGAAGGGGAGGGGGTGTAGGCTTAGCCTTCGGCCTCTTCGTCGAGGAGGTTCTGGCTATAGCCGACGAGGTGGCGGAGGTTGCCGAGGAGCTCGTTGGTCTCGATGAGGACGTTGAGGTAGACCATCGAGGCACGCAGGTCCTCACGACGGCCCTTGTGGGCGCGCTTCATCTGGGTCTTACGCATATCCTTGACGATCTCGCGCAGCTCCTTACCCATGTTCTTCGCCTTCTTGGCGTCCTCCATGCGCTTGCTGGAGATGAGCTGGTGGACCTGTGCGATGTAGTCGATGACGCGGTCACGGATGGGGGCGAACTCAGCGCGGTACTCCTCGGGGATGGGGTTGTAGTTGTTGTCTACGTGCTCTACCGCTACCTCCGTAGCACGCTCGAGGGCGTAGATCATCTGCAGACAGGTATTGGCACCGAGGTGGAACCACATGTTCTTCTCCAGCATGTCTTCGTCGCTGGCCATGCGTCTCAGCCCGATAGTCTCCTTACGGCGCATCGTCTTGAAGGCACGCTTGTGCTCGTCGAGATGGTGCATGGTCTTTTTCAGACGGCGCAGATCTTCGCTGAAGAGGCCATTGGTCAGGTCGAGGTAGTCCTGACTGACGTGGTCGAGCAGGCCGATCTGATTCTGACGGACGTGCTCAGAGAGCAGGCTCCACATCGTCGTAGGATCTTCGGCATTGAGGATAGCGACGAAGAGCTCATCATCAGCATCACCCTTCTTGCGACGGATGAGATGGCTATTGAAGAGGAGGAAGAGTGCTACAGCGATGAGGATGATCATAGCGATGAAGCCACCATAGCGCATGATCGTAGCGACGATGATCGCGATGATGAAGGCGGCACCAGCTGTGATGAACCAGCCACCGATGACCGACATCACACCCGTCACACGACCGACAGCACTCTCACGACCCCAAGCGCGGTCAGCCAGCGACGTACCCATACCCACCATGAAGGTGACGTACGTCGTGGAGAGAGGGAGCTTGAGCGAGGTGCCGAGGGCGATGAGTAGCCCTGCCAGGACGAGGTTCACCGAGGCACGCACGAGGTCGAAGGCTGCACCAGGCTCCATCGTGAGCTCCTGCTTATTGAAGCGGGAGTCGATCCACGTGCGAGCCTTCTGAGGTACGGCACGCTCGAGGAAGGAGCCGATAGCACTGCTGGTACGCACCAGACCACGGGCGATACGCGATGAGCCGAAGGTCTCCTCACCATCGTCTTGGCGGGAGAGGTTCACCGAGGTCTTGATGACATTCTGTGCGCTCTTAGAGAAGAAGAGCGCCAGCGTCATGATGATACCCGAGCCGAGGAGGAAGATGTAGGGCGTCTTGGCAGGGAGGTTATTCGCACCCATGAGGTAGGTGTCGTAGGCCCCATTCCCGTTGGCCATGTAGTCCTGATAGGCGGAGAGCCCCGAGAGAGGTACCCCGATGAAGTTCACCAAGTCATTGCCAGCGAAGGCCAGCGAGAGGGCCAGCGTACCGGCCAGGATGATGATCTTGAGGATATTCACACCGCACCAGTGCAGGACCTGCATGATGATCGAGAAGCCGATGAGGCAGCCGATGACGAGCTCCAGCGTGTGGCCGTTGACCCAGTCCTTGTAGGCGAAGGTCGACTCCTGGAGCCCCTTGATGAGCATGAAGTAGACGATAGAGGTTAGCGCGATACCCCCGAAGATCCCAGCGAGGTAGGGGAGGGTCTTCTTATAGTTGAAGGAGAAGCACACGCGCGTGATCCACTGCACCACCGAGCCGAAGAAGAAGGCCACAGCTACCGAGAGGAAGATAGCGATGATGACCTGTAGGGCCTTGGAGGCATTCAGCATCTCCAGCACCTGGAGGTTGGGGTCGTCAAAGCCCTTGAGCATCGCCATACAGAAGGAAGCCCCGAGGAGCTCGAAGACCATGGAGACGGTCGTCGAGGTCGGTAGCCCGAGTGTATTGAAGATGTTGATCAAGATGATGTCGGTGACTACCGCGGCCAAGCAGATGGTCATGACCTCCTGGAAGGTGAAGTAGGCGGGATTGTATATCCCATTGCGCGCTACGTCCATCATCCCATTACTTAGGGAGGCTCCGACGAAGATCCCCACAGCAGCGACGCTGAGGATGACCTTGAATGGGGCAGCCTTCGCCCCGATAGCGGAGTTGAGGAAGTTCACCGCGTCATTGCTCACCCCTGATACGAGGTCGAAGCAGGCGAGGATGATCAAGAAGACGAGGATACAGATAAAGATAATGTCCATTACAGAGAGGATTCGTGATCGTCGTGGAGAGGGAATTAGGAGGGATTAGAGAAGAGGGGGAGGTCGGCAGTGTCCGCCTCGTCAGTGGAGACGGCGGGCTGCTCTCCTTCGTGGGGCTCAATGAGGGCGAGGAATTCGTCCTCGGAGAGTATGGTGATGCCGAGGTCGGTAGCCTTAGCCAGCTTTGCTGGGCCCATGTTGGCACCGGCCAAGACGTAGCTGGTCTTGCTGGAGATGGATGAAGCGATCTTCCCCCCAAGGCTCTCGATGAGGGCCTTGTATTCCTCGCGGGAGTGTTGGGTGAAGACGCCACTGATGACAAAGGCCTTGCCCGAGATCGCAGCATGATCGGTCGTCGGGAGCGGCTCTTCCTCGGGACGACGGCTCAGAGGAAGCCCCAGACGCTGGAGCTCCGAGATGAACTCCCTATTCTCGGGTGAGGCGAAGTAGTGGACGAGGCTCTCGGCGATGACCGCACCGATGTCGGGGATAGCCGTGAGCTCCTCGAAGGTCGCTGCGCCTAAGGCATCGATATCTGCATAGCGCTGCACGAGCGTCTTAGCTACCGTCTCGCCCACGAAGCGGATGCCGAGCCCGAAGAGTAGGGCACGGAAGGGGCGCTCCTTGGAGGCCTCGATGCTCTCCAGCAGGCGAGTAGCACTACGCTCCTTGAAGCCAGGGAGCTGCAGGAGATCCTCCAGCTTCAGGCGGTAGAGGTCGGCGATGCTGCGCACGAGGCCGTGGGTGAAGAGGAGGTCAATGGTCTCCGCTCCGAGGCGTATGTCAGCGGCCTTGCGCCCAGAGAAGTGCTCGATACGAGCCGTCTGCTGCGGGGGGCAGGTCGCTTGGTTCGTGCAGTAGTAGGCGGCTTCTCCTTCGTTTCGCTCGAGGGGAGAGCCACAGGCGGGGCAGTGGCTGGGGAAGATGACGGGCTGAGCGTCGCTGGGACGCTCCTCAGTGACGACGCCGACGATCTTCGGGATGATCTCACCGCCCTTCTCTACGAGGACCTGATCATCGATGTGCAGGTCAAAGGCTTCGATGAAGTCAGCGTTGTGAAGCGAGGCACGGCGCACGGTCGTGCCCGAGAGTGCCACGGCATCGAGATTGGCCACAGGTGTGACAGCACCCGTACGCCCGACTTGGAAGTCTACGGAGATGAGGCGCGTCTTGGCCTGCTCGGCTTGATACTTGTAGGCGATAGCCCAGCGTGGGGTCTTCGCTGTATAGCCCAGCTCCTCCTGCTCGGTGATGGAGTCGACCTTGAGTACGACACCATCGGTGGCAACGGGGGCTTCAGTACGTGCCTGCTCCCAGTAGTCGAGGAAGGATAGGACCTCCTCCAGCGAATGGCAGCGGCGGGTAGCATCCGAGATCTTCAGTCCCCAGCTCTTACAGAGTTGCAGACGCTCATAGTGACTGTCGGGGAGATCAGGCTGCCCAGGTACGTAGTAGAGATAGGCATCGAGGCGACGCTCGGCTACGATAGCGGGATCGAGCTGCTTGAGCGTACCGCTGGCAGCATTGCGAGGATTAGCGAAGAGGGGGAGGTCAGCACGATGACGCTCGGCATTCAGTCGGTCGAACTCCATGAAGGGCAGGAGAATCTCCCCACGTACCTCGAGGCTCTCGGGATAGCCCGTGCCACGCAGACGGAGGGGGATGGAGCGTATCGTGCGTACATTAGCCGTCACATCATCGCCCATCTGTCCGTCGCCACGGGTGACAGCACGGGTCAGTAGCCCCTTCTCATAGGTCAGGGAGATCGATAGTCCGTCGTACTTCAGCTCTGCAATTATGGTGAAGGGCTTACCGCCCAAGTCCTTCGAGACACGCTCGTAGAACTCCCGTACATCGTCGTAGCTATAGGTATTGCCCAGCGAGAGCATGGGGTAGCGGTGCGCTACCTGAGTGAAGCCCTCGGTACGGTCACGGCCGACACGCTGCGTGGGCGAGTCGGGGGTGATGAGCTCGGGATGCTCCGCCTCCAGTCGCTCCAGCTGCTTGAGCAGTTGGTCGAAGTCGTAGTCCGAGATGGTGGGAGCTGAGAGGACATAGTAGGCGTAGTTGTGCGCCTCGATCTCCTCTCTTAGACGCTGGATCTCTGTGGCTATGGGTGCCATATCTGATAGTAATGGAGGTCCTCGTAGTGGTTGTCTTGCCAGTGCCAGCGGGGGAGCGTGGCGGTATGCTTGAAGCCGATGCTGCGGAGCATCTGCTGGGAGGCTTCGTTGGAAGCCAAGACCTCGGCATAGACTTGCTCACAGCGGAGCTTGTCGAAGGCGTAGCGTAGCGCTAAGCGGATGGCTTCGGAGCCTATCCCCGTCTTGCGAGCCTCACGGTCGATGTAGATACCGACGCCCAGACGGCGATGGATGGGGCTGTAGTCGTAGAGGACGAGATGCCCCAGTGCCGCGTGAGTCTTGAGCCCCTCGATGATGAGGCTCATCGAGCCCGTCTCGAGGATATGCGTGCCCGAGGCGGTGATGTAGCGCTGGATGAAGTCGGGGGATAGGGGGTTGATCGTGCCGCTGGAGTACCAGCCCTCGGGGTCGTTCTCCCAGCTGAGTAGCAGCGGGAGATCTTCCTGTGATAGGGCGCGGAGCTGTATGTGCTCGCCCGGGATGCCGATAGCCTGCGTGTGCATGGGGTCAGAAGCTTAGCGACTGATCGAAGTCCGTGCGGGTGAGGATGGAGCGGCCGAGCGTCACTTCGTCGGCGTACTCGATCTCATCTCCGATGGCTACACCGCGGGCGATGACCGAGAGGCGTACGTCCAGTCCCGAGAGGCTGCGGTAGATGAAGAAGTTCGTCGTGTCCCCCTCCATCGTCGTGCCCAGCGCCAAGATGACCTCACGGACACTGCCACTGCGTACCCGCTCGATGAGCTCGGGGATCTTCAGATCGTCGGGACCAATGCCGTCAATAGGGGAGATGACCCCGCCGAGGACATGGTAGACACCACGGTACTGACCGGTATTCTCGATAGCCATCACATCGCCTACGTGCTGTACGACGCAGACGGTGGAGCTATCACGCTGGGGGCTGGAGCAGATCGGGCAGAGCTCGGTATCACTGATGTTGTAGCACTGCCGGCAGTAGACGATACCATCTCGCATCTCTACGAGGGCATCGGCGAAGGTATGGGTATCGATCGGGGGGCGTGAGAGCAGGTGTAGCGCCAAGCGTAGAGCAGTCTTGCGCCCTACCCCTGGCAGGGTAGAGAGCTGCTCTACGGCTCGCTCGACGAGCTTGGACGGGTAGGCGTTCATCGTATCGGGTCTCGCTCTCAGTAGAGATAAAGCCCGCAGAAGATACCCTGAGTACTATCGCTATGGGATAGGGGAGGGATCTTCTACGGGCTTTATCGCAGGTTATTCTTCGAGGGCCTCGATTTCGTTGCCTTCCTTGTCTACGAACTTGTAGTCGAGGAAGCCGAGGCTCTGATTGGGGGTCACACGTATACCGCGAGCTATCTGGAGCTTCCAGCGGCGGGCGATGGACATGAAGAACCCCTTGGTGAGGTAGGCGGCCACGTAGGGATGTACGTGGACGTTGATGTAGGATGTGTCTAAGCGTGGAGCTAAGTCACGGAGCTTTTCTTCGAGCTGATCGGTGAAGAGGATAGAGGACTTCATCTTCCCTGTGCCAAGGCACGTGGGGCACGTCTCATCCGTATTGATCTGGGTGGCGGGGCGCACACGCTGACGGGTGATCTGCATCACGCCGAATTTACTCAGCGGTAGGATGTTGTGTCGCGTGCGGTCGCTCTCCATCAGCTTGACCATATGCTCATAGAGGAGCTGACGATTCTTCTGGTCATGCATGTCGATGAAGTCGACGACGATGATACCACCCATATCTCTCAGGCGGAGCTGACGAGCGAGCTCTTCGGCTGCGATGAGATTGACATCGATCGCTGTGCCCTCCTGCTCGGTGCTCTTACGGGAGCGGTTGCCACTATTGACGTCCACGACGTACATGGCCTCGGTCTGCTCGATGATCAGGTAAGCACCACTCTTGCAGGTGACAGTACGCCCGAAGGACGCCTTGATCTGCTTGGTGACATTCTTCTCATCGAAGATGGGGAGGTTCCCCGTATAGAGGCGGACGATATCTTCACGCCCAGGGGCTATCTGACGGACATACTCGCGTATCTCCTCGTAGTAGGCCTTGTCGTTGACGTGGATGCTCTGGAAGGAGGGGTTGAAGGTGTCGCGCAGGATGCCTAAGGCACGGCTGGACTCTTCGTAGACGATCTTTGGGGTCTTGGTGATCTTGGGGAGCTTCTGTATACTCTCCTCCCAGCGTCTTAGCAGACGGCTGAGCTCCTGATCGAGCTCGCTGGCTCGCTTGCCCTCGGCCGAGGTGCGGATGATCACGCTGAAGTTCTTAGGCTTCATGCTGAGGATGAGCTGCTTGAGGCGTGCTCGCTCCTCGTGTGATTCGATCTTGGCGCTGACGGATACCTTGTCGGAGAAGGGGACGAGGACGAGGTTTCGCCCTGCGATGGATATCTCAGCCGAGAGGCGTGGCCCCTTCGTGGAGATAGGCTCCTTGACGACTTGGACGAGGACATTCTGCCCAGCCTTCAGGTAGTCAGCGATCTTCCCGTCCTTCGGTAGGTCAGGGAAGGTGGGGATCTTGCTCAAGGAGGGTACTGCCTTGGTCTTCTCGATTTGCTCGAGGAAGCGCTGCTGCGCTTGGTAGATCATCCCCAGGTCGAGGTAATGAAGAAAAGCATCCTTCTTATATCCTACATCAACGAATGCTGCGTTGAGGCCAGGCATCACCTTCTTGACGCGTCCGAGATAGATGTCTCCGACGGCGAAGGCCAGGTCACGACGCTCGCGCTGGAGCTCTACCAGTCGTTGGTCTTCCAGTAGAGCCATCGAGATCTCCTTGGCGGAGACGTCGACGATCAGTTCACTGTTCACTTGGCGGATTCGTTAATGATAGTAGAGTAAAAAAGGAAGTAGTATAAAGTGTACGGGGGCAAGGCATACGTCTTGTGAACTGCCCTACCCCCGCGCATGTGACATTACTTCTTCTTATGTCTGTTCTTCTTGAGTCTCTTCTTACGCTTGTGCGTAGCCATCTTATGGCGCTTTCTTTTCTTTCCGCTTGGCATAGCTGCTTTTGATTATATGATTATTTACTATAGTTCGGCTTTCGATCCACTACTTGACCTTGGAGGCGAAGAGCTTCGAGGGCTTGAAGGCAGGGATGCGGCGCTTGGGGATAATAATCGTAGTCTTCTTCGAGATATTGCGAGCAGTCTTCTCTGCGCGCTCCTTGATGATGAAGCTACCGAAGCCACGAAGGTAGACGTTTTCTCCACGTACCAGAGAGTCCTTGACTGACTCCATGAACGCCTCTACCACTGCCAGAGTAGTCTCTTTATCTACTCCCGTGCTCTTGGCGATATCGCTCACCACTTCTGCTTTCGTCATAGTTGATGAAATATTTTAATTGTATGAATATCATTCTTTTTGCCCTGCAAATATACGGTAAATCTTCGAATATGCAAGGTGTACTTAGCATTAGAGAGCGGGGTAGAGACAGTACCTCCACCCCGCTCCCTTATACTTTATTTTACCTTCTACTTGCTTACTTGAGGCTCTTGAAGTAGGCATCGAGGAGACGCTGAGCTCCGACGAAGGAAGAAAGGCGGTCGGAGAGGATGTCGCTCTCTACCTCGGGGCGTAGGCTTCGAATAGCCTCGTTCTGGTAGAAGGAGCTCTTCAGAGCCTCATTGATGCTCTCGTACATCCACCACTTGGTCTGGCGCTGGCGCTTCTCTTCGAAGTAGCCCGAGTCCGTGGCGAAGTGTCGGTACTCATCGACCATATCCCAGATCTCCTTGATACCAAGACCGTAGAAGCCTGAGTAGGTGAGGACCTTGGGTCGCCAGCCTGACTCTGTAGGAGGGAAGAGGTGGAGGGCATTACGGAAGTGGGTGGCGGCAAGGTTAGCCTTGTCAATGTTATCGCCGTCAGCCTTGTTGATTACGATAGCATCGGCCATCTCCATGATACCGCGCTTGATCCCCTGTAGCTCGTCGCCCGTACCAGCTAGCTGGATGAGGAGGAAGAAGTCTACCATAGAGTGTACTGCCGTCTCACTCTGCCCGACGCCGACGGTCTCGACGAAGATCGTATCGAAGCCTGCGGCCTCGCAGAGTACGATCGTCTCACGCGTCTTACGGGCTACACCACCGAGTGATCCAGCCGAAGGGCTGGGGCGGATGAAGGCATTCTTCTCACGGGAGAGCTGCTCCATACGGGTCTTATCCCCGAGGATACTACCGCCGGAGCGCTCGCTACTGGGATCGATCGCAAGAACAGCCAGACGTCGGCCCTGCTTCACGAGGTGCATCCCGAAGGTGTCGATCGAGGTACTCTTCCCTGCGCCTGGTACCCCTGTGATGCCGATACGCATTGACTTCCCTGCGTAGGGGAGGCAGCGCTCGATGATCTGCTGGGCGATGGCCTGATGGTCGGGGCGGTTGCTCTCGACGAGTGTCACGGCCTGACTGAGGCAGGTGATGTCGGAGCGGAGGATGCCTTCGACGAATTCGTCCACCGTGTAGGTGCGGCGAGCTACGCGTCGTAGGTTGGGATTGACCATAGGTTGGGCTGCCACGCCTTGATTGACCTTGAGCCCGAGGTAGGTTGGATCATTCTCTGGGTGGTGTAGAAGCTCTTCGTTGATGTCCATATCGCTTGCTTTGAATAGTGCTTGTTTTGTGTCAGTGGTAAAGGGGCACGGGATAAGGTCGTCCCCGTACTCGCGCTTTCCTTTGTCAAAGGTACGCAATTTCACCCTGTGCTACACCCCTCATATATTATACGTGGTAGGGGGGCTCCCAATATAGCACGAGGGGTGAACCAATGTCGGTTCACCCCTAGTGCTATATATCTTACTTGGCTCTTGTTTAGTGCTTGGCTAGCTTCATAAAGAGCTTGGCTGAGCGATCGAGGATGGGCTGGAAGATAGCCCCAACGAGTAGAGCCCCGATGAGGAAGGTGAAGACACTGAGGTAGGGCGAGAGGTGGAGCTTCTCTCCAAGGGCAAGTCCCAGCTGGCGTACGATCGGGTGGCTGACGAAGATCGCTGCGGAGACACCTCCGACCCATGCGATGGGAGCATTCATACTCTTCGGGAGGAGCTGGACGCACGAGATGCCTAGGGTGCAGACGAAGATTGGGGTAGCGATCCAAGGGAGGAAGGAGAGGCTTGTCACGAAGATCAGTGCGATCGAGACCAGGGCAATGATTCCGTATGCCGTCTT
>ERZ773018.1031-NODE-1031-length-15468-cov-4.645040_pt1 | contig 15468 bp, 28 predicted proteins | sample MGYA00580840_ERZ773018 | MGnify/ENA primary metagenome ERZ773018 (study PRJEB29015, sample SAMEA2738125) | human oral metagenome | biome: human oral; feature: human-associated habitat; material: saliva | place: China | collected 2256 ... | reverse complement strand
CAATTTGTTCCATATAACACTCCTTTCGTGTTAAAATTGAGTACAGTAAAAGCACATTGGAGTGAGTTTACTGCTTGTCCGACTGTTCGTAGCAGTCGGATTTTTATTATAAAAAACGGAGAAGAGAATCATTTAATAGACTCTCCCCTCCTAGCGGCATATAGCCGGAATGTGTTCTGTAAAACAATAGCGCAAGGCTAGAATTTACATTTACATCATATACAAAGGGGAGGTGTCTGTCAAACGGATCTCGTAAATTTGGAGAGTAATTCGCTGTCTATTTTATCTAACGTCGAATTGCTAATTATGAGTTCGTTTAATGGATCTAATTTATTAATCGGTTTTACTATTTTGCTTTTACTAATGGTCGTTATTTGAGATACAATCGCATAAGATTGTTTAAACATTGATTCATATTTATCAGTTAATTGCTGAGAGTATTTTATGTAATCTTTAATAACTGGTAGGTTTAGCTCTGGCATTCTAGAGACAACTTCATCCAAATTTTCAGAAGTATCCAAAATATCTCTAACTTCTTTGATAGTAAATATCTCTTTTGCTACCCCTTTACCAAGTTTGCTATAAACAGATTTGTCCAATAATTCTCCTAATTCCAAATATTGAGAATGATGTTTAGAAGTTAATGGAATAACGGTTATATTACCGCTAAATAAATTATCTTCTTTACTGATTACTATCGCTGGATGAGTACCTGAAAATTCAGTCCCTATCCGCTTTCCGAACCTTACAATAACAAATTGCCCACGTTTATACTTGTGGTATCGCTGACGTTTATTGGTATGTTGTTCTGCCATGTTATTTATCTCCTTTCGTTTTGTATCTGATAGTTAAAAACCACGAAAAACGAGTCTTTTTTCCTGTTTTTGTGTGTATTTTAAACGGCAAAATCGTTTATAATTAAATTCCAATAGCCGAATGAAGCAGGGGAACAGTCACATATGGTGGCTGTTTTTCGTTATTTAATGACTTGCTTATATAGATCAGGGAACATTGCCTTTATAACTTCAAAAGTCTTGTTTCTGTCTTTTATGCTCATGTTTTGTAACATTTCAAATATAACTTTAATTTGATTATCCATTGAATAATTTTTATCGATTGTGTTGCTTGGGCTTAACACATTGAATAAATCATTAAATTCTATGTCCATTGCTTTTGCACATTTTGCGATTGTATCAACAGTTGGAACAATTTCCTTTTTTGACTTTGGGTTATAATTCTTTTCCAACATCGCAACATAAGGCTTGCTTAACCCTGATTTATTTGCGAAGTCGTCCATACTTAATTTATTATCGTCCCTATACTCTTTTATGATTTTTCCTAAATATATAGTCATATCGCACACCTTACATAACGCTTTCTTTGGGACAATACCAAATCAGTCCTCATATTTAGAATACATTCTTTTACAGTAGTGGTTAATCGGTCGCTACTGAATCTTTTCTTGCTTTTTTAATAGTCTAGTTAAACGAGGACGTTCATCTATACCTAACTCAATTGCTTTTTCGCATACTTCTATCGCTTGACTGTATTTTCCTTGCTTATCATATAACATTGCCAATCGAGTCAGAGTTTTAAAATGATGTATTTCTAAGTTAGGGACATATTCTCTTTTTATAGAGATAGATTTCAAATAAATTTTAATATCCTCTATGCATAATTGTTCAAAGGTGTCTGCAAGAGGACCGACGAAGCACTTAGTGTTATACATTACTGACCAGTCTGACTCAATTTGTTCTCGTAGCTTTATGTGCTTACTTTCTAATGAGTATGTACGTTTATTCATCTCATCATACTTATAATGATCATAAAATTCAGATTTGGAATTATCGGCAAAAACCCATTGAGATTTCATTGCTCGCCATAGTTCTTCTGTGCCACGATGCTTTAAAAACAATTCGTGATTATATTCTTCCGATTCAAGCAGATTTGGTTTAAATGGCTTCATAAAAAATGCAGTTAGAAGATTCTTAAAAAATCCCATATTATTTATCTCCTTCTTCACGTCTATCATTTATTACAAATGCAAGTTTTCCAATACATTTAAAAGTTTCTACGTTGGTAATAATAGGGCTATAAGAAGGATTTTCAGGCAACAGGATAATTTGTCCATTCGTCATAGAAAGACGCTTGCAAGTGGCTATATTATCGTCCACGCAGAAACATCCAATCATACCGTTAGTTACTGATGATGTTTTTTCGAAAATAACTAAATCGCCATTATTAATATTGGCATTGATCATGGAGTCGCCCTTTGCGTACTGTGCAAAGTATTCTTTTTTAGAACTGAACATTTCAGCTGGAAGGGAAACATAGTCGATAATGTTATCATCAACAAAACCACCAGTGCCACAAGAAATGGAATCGTATAATGCAATTTTACGAATGTTCATTGAAGAAACAGGATGTAAATTATTTATCTCGTTAATGCCAAGTAATTCGGAAACAGTGCATTCCAATACATCTGCAAATATTTTGATTTTTTCCTGCTTTAATTTATTAGTTCCAGATTCTATTTTATTAATAGTAGTAGCAGATGTATACCCAACCTTCATAGCTAACTCCTCTTGTGTCAAACCTTTTCTTTCGCGCAATTTCTTAATAATTTCTCCTATATTATTCATATTATTTCCTCTTATCTTGCAAGTAGATATTAAAACTTTTTTGATTAAACGTCAATTTTTTTAAAATCAGCGAATAATTTTATTGACAATACATCAAATCGAGAATAATATAAACATGACGAAACGTCATAGAAAGGATATAGAATGACAGATACAAAAAAGTTAAAAGCTAAAATGGTTGAAAATGGTATTTTGCTTGATACTTTGGCTAAGAAAGTAGGGATTTCCAGAGCATCCTTAAGCTATAAAATTAATAATAAGCGACAGTTTTCTGCTGAAGAGATTAGAGACATATCAAGTGAATTACAGTTAAAATCAGAAGAGATTCAACAAATTTTTTTAAATTAAAATATGACGAAACGTCATATAAAGAGAAAGGAGAATATATGGATAACAAAGTAAAAGAAACAAAAAAGAGTTCCACTATTGCGAGTAGTGAAACTCAGGAGATGGTTGAAATTGCTAATAAGCTATTAGAAATTTCTTCACAACTTATAACAATCTCAAATAAGCTTACTAATCAGTCGAATCAATAACATTGCAGCTTGGAGAAATTCCATTTTTGATTGATTCTATTGTTGCCTTGCAAGAGCTCTTAGAAACATACATTTCACTTGTTGCAACAACTTCGTGGTTTGCCGATTTAATAACGAAATAATATTGCCCATCTGAAGATTTTCTAATTGCAAAATACATGATTATATCACCTCCTTTCAATTCAATTATAGGAGGTTAGAAAGGAAAAGACATGAACGAATTATTAAAAATTAACACAACAGATTCAGAACGCATCACAGTATCAGCAAGAGATTTGCATGAAGCATTAGAAGTTAAAACACAATTCAAAGATTGGTTTCCACGAATGTGTGAATACGGTTTTGAAGATGGAAAAGACTTTTGCTCATTTTTGAGCGAAAGTACCGGAGGAAGACCGTCACAAGATGCACAAATCACAGTAGATATGGCGAAAGAAATCGCAATGCTACAACGTACAGAAAAAGGCAAGGAAGTAAGAAAATACTTCATTCAAATTGAAAAAGAATGGAATAGCCCTGAAAGAGTAATGGCTAGAGCTTTAACAATTGCTAACAAGACAATTGAAACCCTAAAGATTGAAAATTCAGAGATGAAGCCTAAGGCAGACTACTTCGACAATTTGGTAGAACGCAATTTATTAACAAACTTTAGAGATACAGCTAAAGAATTGGGTTTAAGACAAACAGATCTAATTAATAACTTAATTGAAGATGGATATGTCTACCGTGATCAAAAAAGCAAGTTAAAGCCTTATGCAAAATATGGAAAGACCGGAAAGGGATTATTTGAACTCAAAGAGTTTAGCAAAAATGATCATTCGGACGTTCAAACGCTTATTACTCCAAAGGGCAGAGAAACGTTCAGACTGCTTTATACAGCATAGGAAATTAGAAAGGAGAGTAAGTATGCTAACACCACAAGACATACAGAATATACAGCTAATAGACACGGATGAAATTGCTAAACGGTTGCACTGTGGACCGGAAAGAGTTGGTTGGTATAGACGTGCCGGTTTACTGAAATACCGTAAATTTGGAAAGTTATGCTTAACGACTGAAGCAGAATATGCGGAGTTTATCCAAATGACTGCAGGTATGGATCTTAGCAACAAAATGAAAATCCGTTTAGCAGGATTGGAAATGAAAAAAGCGCCATCTGACCAAAGAACGAGCGCTTAAGTGACATCGGAAATATGTCACTACCATTTTAACACAGAAAGGTAGAAACAATGAAAAAGAATAAATTTAGCGATAAAGCATTCAAATTAGGCATTTGTATTTTCTACGCAGCTTTATTTGTAAAGGTCATCACGTTCGTTCTAGGTATCGACTAATGAAAATGTATTGCGAACACTGTCACAGAACCTTTGCAGATGACGATATGAAATGGAAAAATGGATATTACGACTATTCTTATCGGACTTATCCAGTATGTCCATTTTGCTCATCGGAGGATATAGAGGAAAAGGAAGATGATACAGAAAATGAAGAGTGATCTAGTGATTATAGAAGAAGATTTCCCATCATTTATCACATCTGAAGAAGATAAATACGAAGAGATGTTTGAAGAAACAATGGAGAATGCACAACTCAATTGGAATAAGAAATACGAGGAAATCAAATGGAGAAATTAACACTTTATAAAAAGCCATTTAGCGGAGATCCAGCAAAGGATAGACATAAGTTTATCGGTGGCAGTGATGCCGGAACAATCATGAATGTTAATTCGTGGAAGTCTCAATATGAATTATGGCTAGAGAAAACCGGACAGCTTGAACCAGATGATATTAGCGATAAGCTGCAGGTTTGGTTTGGCACAGAAGAAGAGGAAATCGTAGCTAAGCGCTTCTGTTTAGAAACAGGTAAATCTGTACGACGTTCTAACATGACATACCTTTGCAAAGAATATCCGTTCTTAGCAGGGCATGTTGATCGCATGGTCGTTGGAGAAAATGCTGGTTTGGAATGTAAAACAACGTCGGCATGGAATAAGACGGCGTATCAGGACGGAGAAATTCCGCCACAGTACTACTGGCAATGTATGCACTACATGATGCTGACAGGATGCACAAAGTGGTACATCGCAGTTAAAAAAGACAACACACAATTCCATATCCTACAGATTGAACGAAACGATGACTATATAGACGCGTTATTAAGCGCAGAGAGAGCGTTTTGGGATTTGGTGGTAAATAATACTGCCCCAGATATAGACGGCTCAGAAAGCACATCTAACGCGCTCCAGAAACGATATCAAAATGATACACAAGATGTGATTGATCTAAGCTACTCCAGCACAGTCACACAATGCTTACAATCCATTCAAGAAGTGGACGTTCAGATAGATGCTTTAAACAAAATTAAAGCGGAGTATCAAAACAAAATTAAAGCAGAGATTGGTGAGCATGAAGGTGGATTCACATCCGCTTACAGAGTTTCATGGAAAACGCAAAACAGATCATCAATCGATGCTAAGAGATTAGAAAGTGAGCATCCGGATATTTACCAAAATTATTTAAAAACAACTCAATCAAGAGTATTCAAAATTACAAAAATTAAGGAGAAAACACTATGACAGAAATTAAAGCAGCTAAGGCACCAGCAACAGTAGCAAAAGCTGGAGTATCAACACAAAATAAAACAATTAAAGACTACATTACAATCATGAAACCGGAGATTGAGAAGGCTCTTCCTTCAACGATTACTCCAGAGCGTTTTACACGTATTACATTATCAGCAGTTTCTAACAATCCGAAGCTGCAGGCTTGTTCACCATCAACGTTCTTATCTGCGATGATGCAGAGTGCACAATTAGGACTAGAGCCTAACACACCTTTAGGTCAAGCATACTTAATTCCTTATGGAAATAGTTGTCAATTCCAGCTTGGATATAAAGGATTGTTACAGTTGGCATATAATTCTGGACAGATTAAAACTATCCGTACAGAAACAGTTTATGAAAATGATGAATTTAAGTATGAGTTAGGATTGCATTCCGACTTAGTGCATGTTCCCGCTATGAGCAACCGTGGAAACCCTACTGCATACTATGCTGTCATTGAATATACAAATGGTGGATATGGTTTTGAAGTAATGTCTCATGATGATGTATTAAAGCATGCAAAGAAGTTTTCAAAAACTTTCAATAATGGGCCATGGCAATCAGACTTTGAAAGCATGGCAAAGAAAACAGTTTTAAAACAAGCGTTAAAGTATGCACCACTTTCCACAGAGTTAGTTTCGAAGATCAATACGGACGAAACAGTTAAATCCTCGATTTCTGACCATATGGAAGAAGTTAAGAATGATATTGACTTATCACAAATCATCGATGCAGAAACCGGAGAAATCCATGAATGACATCATCATTACCATTCCAGGTGAGCCAAAGGGAAAAGGGAGACCACGTTTTACAAAGCGTGGTTTCACTTATACCCCAAAAGATACTGCAGATTATGAGCGAAAAGTTAGATTCTGTACACAAGAATCATTGCCGATTGGATATGAACCAACCGATACAGCATTAAAAGTTCAGATACTTGCATACTTTCCAATTCCAAAATCATTTTCAAAACAAAAACAGCGTGATGCGATTGCATGCAAGCTACTTCCAACTGTAAAACCTGATTCAGATAACATTGCAAAGATTATTCTTGATAGCTTGAATGGCTTAGCGTTCTTGGATGATAAGCAGGTAACAGAGTTGTATGTATACAAAGCGTACGATGATAATCCTAGAGTTGTAGTTAGATTGTCAGAAATAAATAAGGAGAATTGCCAATGATCAATAGTGTAGTTTTGGTCGGTAGACTGACACATGATATTGAAGTTCGTAAGACAGCTAGTAGCTTATCCGTTGCAGCATTTACTGTTGCATGTGATAGACGATTATCGCAAGAGCAGAAGAATAATGGCGCACAATCAGCAGACTTTATTAACTGTGTAGCATGGAGAGGAAGCGCTGATTTCCTAGGAAACTATGCGCATAAAGGAGATACTGTCGGCGTTGAAGGAAGGCTACAGACACGCAGCTATGATCGTGATGGTCAGAGGGTGTATGTGGTTGAAGTGTTAGCAAACTCAGTTAACTTATTGCATAGTAAGCAAACAGTACAATCTCAAGAACAAGCATCATATGAACCACAACCAACACAGGAACCAAAACCACAGCAAATGTCAGACTTCGATTATCTTCCTAACGTAGATGTAAGTTCTGGTGATTTACCGTTCTAAGAGGTGAAGTATGAGTGGAAATGATAGTGGATGGATTAAGGATTATCGTTCATTGCTGAATTGGCGATGGTTTAAAGACCCTAATACTGCGCACTTGTGGCACTATCTGCTGTTACGCGCTAGCTGGTTGGATGAAGAACAAGAATTTAGAACAATCAAAATAAAAAAAGGTCAAGTTCTTGAATCCTTACCATCGCTATCTAAAAATACAGGTTTAACATGCATGAATGTACGCACTGCACTAAATCACCTAAAATCAACAGGGGAAATAACAGACGAACTAACAGGGTGTGGAAGGCTTATAACGATAGTAAATTACGCAAAATATCAAGCCACAGACTCACAGGGTAACAGGGAATCTAACAGGGAATCTAACAGGGAGCTAACAGGGACCTAACAGGGACCTAACAGCAATATAAGAATATAAGAAAGATAAATAAGAATATAAAGAAGTATAAGAATAATAAGAAATATAAATATAGATAGTGCATACATATATAAGAAATATAAATAGTGTGTGCTGGCGAAAGTTGCAACTTTTATCTATATTAGGAGGATTTTCAAAAATTGGAAAAATCACAAGTAAGAAATTTGTTGAAAACTTTGCGATTGAGATATCCAGAGTATTACGCAAGAAAAACAAAAAAGGAAATTATTGATATTTTTAACTCTTTTGTAGTCACACTTGCAGATGTTGATCAGATTGCTGTAGCAGGAGCGTTAGATAGTTACTTCAAGAGCACTAACTCAAATTATCCTCCTACAGCTGCACAATTAAAATCAAAAGCTATGGCGATGCCTGAATACATGTGGAAACAGGCTGTGCAAGAGATACATGATAAACCAACACTACAGATAGAAACACAAAAGAGAACAAGAAGAGAAATTCTACTGAGCTGTGCAGTGTTGATTGCGATGTATGACGTCGATACGAAAGAAGAATTAGTGAAGTGGTGGGATACATACGCAGATTCAGAAAATCCGCTGACACAGGAAGAAGTAGAAACAATATGGAATAAAAGGAGAAAGAAATGGTGAAGACTATGAAAAATAAAGACAAGTATGATTTGACGAAATTAACATTCAAAATTGAAGGCGAAAATAATCCATCACAGGTGTTCAAGATTTTAGATGGAACAAATGTGGTATTTGAAAAACCAATTCTATTAAATAGAGCACATTTAAGTCTATTTCTTTCATGGCTAGAAGAAGAATATAAAGAACCAATTCTTGATGATGTTGAAAAGGCTTATTTATCAGCAGTGATAAAGCCGTTTAGAAAAGATATTGAATATATCGTGAAATTTAAAAGGTATTCTGACAAAAAAGAATATATATACATGACGATGAAAAAAGATGATGACTATTGCGCACTTCCGGTCTTTGAAAAAGGAACAATGTACAAAGGTATGGAAGTAAACAAACGTTACACCTTAGAGGAGTTGGGGTTATGAAAATCTATATCGTACATGAAAATGGCGGTGAATACGAAGATGAATGGGATAACGTCTTAGGGGCATTCACAACTTTAGAAAAGGCACAAGAATTAAGGGATAGAAAGAAAAAAGAGAATGATGAATACTCTAAAGAAGCAGAACTTGCATACAGGGTACAAAATGAAGAGATAACGCTTGAGCAATCAGGACTAAGCAAAGAAGAATATGAGTCCTATTGTGAGTGGGCATTTGATGACTACTATGTGAATTACTACATTACGCAAATCATTTTAGACAAAGAAGGCAGAGAGGAAGGTGTGAAAGAATGAATATATGGTCAATAGTAGTTATTGTGTTATATGCGCTTAGTTTAGGTGTGGATTTAGCGAAACACGGGCAGCAAGGCAAATATAATTTTTGGGCGAGTTTGCTCAATTTTGGAATAATCATGTTCTGTCTTTATATGGGAGGATTTTTCAAGTGAATAAATATCAAGACAGTTTAGATAATTTTGTAAAAGCATTAAGCCATTTTACAAATTTTAAAAGTATACATGATTGGAAATCAGACTTACAGGAACTTGTGGATAGGGCTACACCACACAAATTGTTAAAAAACGGATTATGTAAATGCGGAGCGAGGGTGATTATTTCTTTTCAAGGATATTGTACTCAATGCGGACAGGCGTTGGATTGGGAAACGGATAAATAATGAGTGTTGTAATTAAATATCCCGGTGCAAAAAACAGAATTGCTGACTGGATATGCAGTTTCATTCCTGAACATAAGGTGTATCTCGAACCATTCTTTGGTGGAGGAGCAATATTTTTTAATAAACCTCAAAAAGCGCATATCGAAACCATCAACGATTTAAACGACGATGTATTCAATTTCTTTAAAACACTGCGTGACAATCCTGCGCCATTGATTCGGGCGATTGAATTGACATCATATTCAAGAAGTGAATATGACTATGCATGGAGCGATTCTGCAGGAATTGATGATGTTGAAAAAGCACGCCGCTTTGCAATCAAGTGCTACATGTCAATCGGCGCCGGAAACCGATATAAAAATGGATTTAGAACCGGACAGCAGCAAACATCCCCGAATCCTGCGAAAAGTTGGAACGAGTATCCGGATATTTTACAAGCTGCCTTTGAACGCTTAAAAGGTGTACAAATAGAAAATCTTGACGCGTTGGAATTGATAAGAAGATACGATACATCGGATGTTTTTATATATCTTGATCCGCCATATCTGCTAGGTACAAGAAAAAGCAACATGTATCATCATGAGATGACAGATGAACAGCATATGAATTTATTAAAAGAAATCAAAAAACATCCTGCAAAAATTATGATTTCAGGATACGAAAATGATTTATATGATTCAATTCTAAAAGGTTGGCATAAAGAAACAAAAGATACTCTAGCAGAATCATCTAATAGAAGAACAGAAGTTCTGTGGATGAATTATTTGCCTGAAAATAAATTATTTTAAAAAATTATAGATTGGAGTGAAGAATGACGCCGGAACAAGTAAAAGAAGTAATTCGGTTACAAGAAGAAATAGATGAATTAGAAAGAATTGGAAGCCGTGGAATTAGAGTACTTGCAAAACACATATTATCTGGAAGGTTTTCGGATTACAGATGCACTTGGTTTAGTGAAGAGTGTGAAATTCCATCGTTTTTAGAGGACCGAATTCATGAAGTAATCGTAGATGAAATCGAAGCAAGAAAAATCATACTTGCAGATTTTGGGAGTGAAGAATATGGAAATCAATAACAAAAATAGAAAATGTATATTTAAGAAAACAGTATGTACATTCCACGGTTTTTTTCAGAGAAGTATGGTACTTGAACCAGCGTTGGTGACATTAGGTGCAATTGATGTCGGAGTGATTGCTTATCCAGTTGCAATTATCGAAACAGAAAAAGGCGAAGTGCTGGAAGTTGGAGCGATGAAAATTCAATTCAAAGAGGATGAAGAATGATAACAAAAGAAAAATTTCAATATACAGATGGCAAAATGAAAGGCTTCAGGCACACTATCGCGATGATCATGCAACTGGGCGATAGATTAGAAGAACTAGCCTTGACACTGTCAGGAAACACGCTAAAATCGCCTACAATCAAATCACCTGAAGAAGCGAAGTATCAAAGCGGAACAAGGATATTTCACGATAACCTAATAGCGTTAGGTGTTGAAGAGGGAGAAACGCGGAAAGAGTACGATAGGTACGAAAAGGAATATAAAGACTATGCTACATTCTTTCAGAAGTTAGATGATAGCGAAATAGAAATGTTACGGCTTAGATACGAGAACGGGTTCGATTATGTAACAATAGCAAAAATCTTATATACATCTCATGGGTATGTTTATAAAAAAATATGTCAAATTTTGGATAAATGGTGATTTGTGGAAATCGCCACGCTAAATTGATGCTATAATGGCAATAGGCAAAAACCATGAGCAAATTATGCTTGTGGTTTTTTTCGTATGCACATTCGAAGCTATCAGCTTAACATTTGAAATCACCCTAAAACTATTCATATAAGTACTCCTTTTGTGTTTAAGCTTTCCATGTACTAGCTTTCCGGCTGATAGTTTCCAATGTGTGTATGACGATTAGAAAGGAGTTGATCAGGTGTGTCTAAATTTAAAGACTGGCTTGAAGGCGACGGACTTCTAAAACTAGAAGGTTGGGCGCGTGATGGCTTAACAGATGAGCAGATTTCACGCAATATGGGAATTGCTTATTCTACTTTCAGAGAGTGGAAAAAGAAATACTCGGCATTTTCGGCCGTCTTAAAAAGAACTAAGGACGTAGTAGATCGTGAAGTAGAAAACGCCTTATTCAAACGCGCAATGGGCTATAAGTATGACGAAGTAACCTATGAACGTGGAGAAGAAGTCAAACGTGTAACGAAAGAAGTAGCACCTGATACAACTGCACAGATTTTTTGGCTGAAGAATCGTAAGCCAGCAGAATGGCGCGATAAGATTGAGCAGCAACAGACCGTAACAATACAGGATGACGGCTTCCTAGAGGCACTAAAGGGAACGATAAAAGACGACTGGGATGAAACAAGCTAGTACGTTTAAATTCAGACCTTTCAGCCGGAAGCAACGTCAGATTCTAAACTGGTGGATGGATGAATCACCAGTAAACGACTACGATGGAATCATTGCCGATGGTTCGATTAGGGCAGGAAAGACCGTCAGCATGTCTCTGTCCTTCGTTATATGGGCGCAAACATCGTTTTTAGGCGAGAACTTTATCATGTCCGGTAAAACAATCGGCTCATTCAGACGTAACGTTCTAGGCCCCTTAAAACGCATGCTAGTGGGCAGAGGCTATAGCTACGAAGATAAGAGAAGCGAAAACTTACTAGAGATTAGCAAAGATGGAATCACAAACTATTACTACGTTTTCGGTGGAAAAGACGAAGCATCACAGGACCTGGTACAAGGTATTACAGCTGCAGGTGCTTTTTTTGATGAAGTCGGACTGATGCCTGAATCCTTCGTGAATCAAGCTACTGCAAGATGTTCGGTCGATGGTTCAAAGTTCTGGTTCAACTGCAACCCAGAAGGTCCTGATCACTGGTTCAAAAAGAACTGGATTGATAAGGCAGAAGAAAAGAACGTTCTTTATTTGCACTTCACGATGAAGGACAATTTGAGCCTTTCTGAGCGCATCCGACTGAGATATGAACATCAATACTCTGGTGTCTTCTATAAGCGCTACATTGAAGGTCTATGGGTGCTAGCGGAAGGTTTGTTATTCCCTTACTTAGCAGAAGAGCCAAGCAAGTACACGTACACCGAAGGCGAGTGGGCATTCAGCAAGCTCGTCATGGGCATAGACTTCGGTGGCAATGGATCTAAAACCACGTTCGTATTGACCGGATACATGAACGGGTATAAGGAGTTCAAAGTTCTTGAAGAATATGGCCTACCGTTGACATCAACGATTGGCAGTGAGGAAATCTGTGACGCGTTTATCGCATTCTACAGATTGGCCATTGAGAAGTACGGTCGAGTTGACTGGATATTCCCAGATAGTGCCAGCACGACCATGATCAACAGCCTAAGAGCTGCAGCAATCAAGAACGGGCTAAATGCACGAAACATCAAGGGCTGTCGTAAGAACGAAATAAAGGACCGTCCGCGTTTCGTTGACATGCTTCTGACGTCTGGGCGGCTTAAGTTTAGTGCTGAATGCACTGATGTATTGAAGGCTTTAAGTAGCCTAGTGTGGGATGAAAAGAAAAAAGACATCCCAGAAGATAAGAACATAAACAACTGTAACGACTGGTATGACGCATTCTGTTATACCTTTTTAGATTTCATAGAATTTATTGATTTGAGGAGGTAACGAATGGATAAAGCAGAATTGCAATCACCAGCCTTTCAGAAATTGAAAGAGTTAAAAATAAACTACAACGAGCGAGCAGCGAACATAATCAAGAACTGCTATGATTGGTACTCCAATAACGATGTGGATGGTTTTCATTCGCGGACTAACTTGAATGGTGTAAATGTAGAAGTTGCACAGTTGGGATTTGCTAAGCGCCTTTGTGCCGACAATGCTAATCTTTGCGAAATTGTAGAAGTTAACGCAGGTGAAAGCGAAGCAAAGTTCGAGGGAGTGTTGGAACTCTTACGAGCTAATAAGTTCAGCAAGATGTATAGAAAGCAGTTAGAAGAAATGGCTGCAACTGGTACAGTCGGCGCATATGTCAGACTAGAAGGTGCTGAAATCTATGATGACGGAAAAGTACGAGGTGGAGACATCAAGATCAACTATGTATCCTCTAATTGCATCGTGCCGATCAGAGTCGAGAATGACGAGATTATCGATTGCGCATTCTTAGGTAGTGGTTATCTGAATGGTGCGCAGTTAACAACGCTGGTAGTCTTTAGAAAGACAGAAGACAAGTACACTGCAGAATCGTACTACTTCAATGAAAATAACGAATTGACGGATAAGGCTACAATGCTGCAGCTTGGTGAGGTTAAGCCGTTTGCAATCATGAGAACCGCCGAGGTAAACAACTTCGATGGCATGCAGGGCTATGGTTATCCAAAACTTTACACTGCTATTCCGTTCTTGAAGACAATCGACCTATGCTATTCTGTGCTATTTGGTGACTTGGATAAGGGCCAGAAACTTTTATTCATCAACGAGATCATGGCTAGCATGCAGAAGGACCCAAACGGAAACAGTTACCTAACGCAAGAGCAGAAGAAGCTCTTTATCTTGCTGGGTGAGAAGCTGCCGGACCAGAAGGAACTCATCTACGAGTACAACCCTGAAATCAGAACGGCACAAATCAAGGAAGTCTTTAATCTGTGCCTAAGTCTTTTATCTCTATCCTTCGGTTATGGCTCCAAGAAATACCAACTGGAAAGCGGTGAGATTAAGACAGCAACCGAGTACGTAGGACAGCGCCAGGACTCAATGCAGGAGCTGAATAAACAGCGCACCGAATCAATCGACTACATCACCGATTTAGTCCACGCGTTAATTTGGTTCCATAACACATTCAGTGGTGAATCGGAGTGGTCAACAGACGAAGAAATCCTGGTGGAGTTTGACGATAGCTACGTTACCGATAAGGCAACAGAGCTAGATGGCTGGCGCAACGATGCGCTGAGTTTTCCAGATGTATTGGAATTCAAAATTCAGTACATCATGAAGCGACTGAACTGCGAACACGAGGAAGCAGTCAAGTACCTAAGCACAACAACGCAGGACCACAACACAGACCTAGAGGACTAGCCTATGCTATCCGAAGAACAGATTGAACTGTTAGGCGATAAGTACTTAGTTGGTCTATACCAAGATTTGGAACGTGAGGTTCTGCAGGATATTGCACGAAGAGTCAGAAAGACAGAGCGACTAACCGAAACGGCAGAGATTATGGCCAAGTCAATGCGTGAGAACGGGTACAGCGCTGCAGAAATCCACGCGGAAGTCATGAAGAAGCTGAATGCTACTCCAGAATACAGACGCATGATTGCGGAGAACACCTACGCATACAAGCAAGAGGTGAAGCAGAAGATAGCCGAAACAGTTAAGACGGCTAAAGAGGCTGGAGATAAGCTAATCGGTGAAGCGGGCGAGATGGCCTTCAACGAAGACCTATCCATGTGGGAACAAGGCGGTGTAGATTTAAAACAGCCGAACTCTATGAAGCAAATCACTGATGGATTTAAGGCACAAGCGAAAAACGACCTAAAGAACATCAGCGGAACGACAGCATTCAAGAGTCCATTGCTTGGAACGGTTAAAACAGCCGAAGCATATCAAAGGTCGCTGGATCTAGCGTTGCTGAAGGTGGCTACTGGCACATACAGTTACAAACAAGCATGCGATGACGTGATAAAAGAGTTTACAAGAAGCGGACTCCGAACGGTTGACTATGCAAGCGGTAGAACTTATCAGGTCGATACGGCCGTACGGATGATCGTGCGAACATCTACCGCGCAGTTGGCTGGAAAGATAACGGAGGCGAACTGTAAGACAACAGGGCAAGACTTAGTAATCATCAGCCAACACATGGGCAGCAGAGATACACATGCAGGATTTCAAAACAAAGTGTTCTCTATGT
>ERZ773018.1030-NODE-1030-length-15475-cov-9.088586_pt1 | contig 15475 bp, 14 predicted proteins | sample MGYA00580840_ERZ773018 | MGnify/ENA primary metagenome ERZ773018 (study PRJEB29015, sample SAMEA2738125) | human oral metagenome | biome: human oral; feature: human-associated habitat; material: saliva | place: China | collected 2256 ... | reverse complement strand
TTGGTAAAATAGAAAGCGGTAGTGTTAAGCTTGGAGATGATGCTGTAATTGTAAATTATAATGATAGCAGTATAAATAAGAAAATAAAAATTACTAAAATATATGAATTTGAAAATTTATCCAGAAAAGAAGTTGAAAGTTCATCTGTAGGAAATATTATTGCAGTAACGGGAGTTGAAGGTATTAGCATAGGTGATACTCTTTGCTCTTTGGAAGATGTAACACCACTTCCATTTGTAAAGATTTCTGAACCTACTCTTGCTATGAATTTTATAGTAAATAATTCTCCTTTTGCGGGAAAAGAAGGAAAATTTGTTACAAGTAGACAAATTCGTGCAAGACTTTATAAAGAATTAGAAACAGACGTAAGTTTAAGGGTTGAAGACACAGATTCAACCGATAGTTTTAGAGTTTCTGGAAGAGGAGAACTTCATCTTTCAGTTTTAATTGAAAATATGAGAAGAGAAGGTTATGAATTTCAAGTTTCAAAACCTGAAGTTCTTTACAAAAAAGATGAAAATGGTAAATTATTAGAACCAATAGAAACTGTAACAATAGATGTAGATCAAGAATTTGTTGGTTCTGTTATAGAAAAGTTAGGACAAAGAAAAGCTGATTTAGTTAATATGAATCCTTCACAAGCAGGATATACAAGACTTATATTTAATATTCCTGCAAGAGGACTTATTGGGTATCGTTCAGAGTTTTTAACTGATACTAGAGGAAGTGGAACTTTAAATACTGAATTTAAAGGTTATGAACCTTTCAAAGGTGAAATTCCAAAGAGAAATGTTGGCTCATTAATTTGTTTCGAAACGGGTGTTGCAACAGCTTATGGATTAAATTCAGCACAAGAAAGGGGAATATTATTTATTTCTCCTCAAGCGGAAGTTTATGAAGGAATGGTTGTTGGTTCTAATGCTAAGGGACTTGATATTGAAGTTAATGTTTGTAAAAAGAAACAACAAACAAATATTAGATCATCAGCGTCTGATGACGCTTTAAAACTTAGTCCGCCAAAGATTATGAGTTTGGAAGAAATGTTGGAATTTATTGAAAGTGATGAATATATCGAAGTAACGCCTAAGAGTTTAAGAATGAGAAAAAAAATATTGGATTCACAATTGAGATATAAATCTAAGAAAAATAGTAAATAGTTTAAAAATATAGTATAAATGTGGTATAATAAAAGCAGATTTATAATTTATGACAAGACAGAATCTATTTTTATTATCATAAATTTATTTTAATGACTGAAATAAAGTAGTTTTAAATAGATGAGGACTCCACCTTTCCATGATGTTTCACATCGGATAGGTATATTGGAATCTTGTTATTTCACAATAAAAAAATATTTTGGAGGGATTTGTTTGCCTAAGATATTAGTAAGAAAAAGTGCCCCTTTAGAAGGCACTGTAAAAATAGATGGAGCAAAGAATGCAGCACTTCCTATTATAGCTGCTTCGCTTTTGGGAACTGAACCGATAGTTTTAGAAGACGTTCCTAATTTAGTGGATGTAAAAATAATTTTAAAAGTTTTAGAGAGTTTGGGTGCCAAAGTTGAATTTTTATCTGAAAATAGAGTCTCTATTGATTCCAGTAATATAAATTCTTTTGTAACTGATAGAAGTTTAATGGAAAAGATGAGAGCGTCATTTTTAGTTATGGGTCCGTTGCTTGCAAGATTTGGTAGAGCGGATGCATTTTTGCCGGGTGGTTGTGCAATAGGCTCTCGTCCTATTGATTTACATTTAAAAGGATTTAAAATTTTAGGTGCATTAATTGAAGAAGAACCGGATAAAGTTTCAGCGAGATGTGAAAAACTTTATGGAGATACAATTTATTTAGATTTTCCATCAGTAGGAGCAACACAAAATATAATGATGGCTGCAACTTTAGCAAGAGGAGAAACTATAATTGAAAATGCTGCAATGGAACCGGAAATTGTAGATTTAGGAAATTTTTTGAATAAAATGGGAGCAAAAATTTCAGGAGCGGGAACTTCCACTATAAGAATTATAGGAGTAGAAAAATTAGGTGGTACAGTTCATACTATTATTCCTGATAGAATAGAAGCCGCTACATTTATGATAGCTGCTGCAATTACCGGAGGAAAGGTTGTAGTTCAAAATTGTATTTCAAACCATATCAAACCTGTTATTGCAAAATTGAAAGAAACAGGTGCTTATGTTGTTGTAAATGAAGATGAGGATTCAATTTTTGTAAAAGGAAGCGATAAGATTAAGGGAACAGATATTAAAACTTTACCTTATCCGGGTTTTCCAACAGATGTTCAAGCACAATTTATGGCTTATTTATGTGTATGTGAAGATCAAGCAAAAGTTACTGAAACTGTTTTTGAAAATAGATTTATGCATGTGAAAGAGCTTAACAAAATGGGAGCTATTATTGCAACAAGTGGTAAAGAAGCTAGAATTGCAGGGGTAAGAAAACTTTCCGGAGCAGAAGTTAATGCAACGGATTTAAGAGCGGGAGCTGCTCTTGTTTTGGCAGGTCTTGTTGCGGAAGGTACAACGACAATTGGAAATATTTATCATATAGATAGAGGATATAATGACTTTGTAGGTAAAATGAAGTCATTAGGAGCAAATATTGAAAGAATAGAAGATTAACTTTTTAGGAAACTAGTTTTAGTTTCCTAAATTTATATGCAGGAGAAGTTATGAAATTAACAGGAGAAGTTATAAAGGTCAGATATGTAAATGAAGAGAACGGATATTCGGTTTTTGATTTAAATACAAGTGATGGAGAAATAAAAATTGTAGGAATTTTTGATTCTGTTAATATAGGAGAAAGTTTAGAAGTTGAAGGGGAATTTACATACGATAACAAGTATGGCGAACAGCTGAATGTATCTTCCTATCAAAAAAAGTTACCTAGTTCTACTGTTGAAATCGAAAAATATTTGGCAAGTGGAATTATTTCTACAATAGGTCCTAAAAATGCAAGTTATATAGTTAAACAATTTGGTAAAAAAAGTTTAGACATAGTTTTCGATGAAACTGATAAATTGTTAGAAGTCAGAGGAATTGGAAAGAAAAGTATAGAAAAAATAAAAAAATCTGTTGAAGAATTAAAGTTCAGTAAAAACATTTTATTTCATCTTACTGGTCTTGGTATAAGTTTAAGTTTATCTAAAAAAATTTACAATATCTTTAGAGAAAATACTTTGGAAGTCATCAATGAAAATCCGTATAAGTTGATTAAAAATGTAAAAGGAATTGGCTTTTTGAAGGCAGACGAAATAGCTTTGAAGAATAATTTAGATAAAAATAGTCCCTATAGAATAGAATCAGCCATTCTTTATGTATTAACTCAAAAAGCTATAAATTTTGGACATGTTTACTATCCAAAAGAAAAACTTACTAATGAAGTTTCTAAACTGATAGGAGTTGAAACAGAACTTATAGAACCTGTATATATGAATTTACTTTTATCTTCTGAAGTAGTTATAGATAATTCATTTGAGGAATCAAATATTTATTTAGATTATTTATATGTTTCTGAAAGTTATATTGCAAGTAAACTTGCAAAAATGGCATTAAATGATGATTTCAAAATTTTATTTGATATTGAAAAGGAAATAAAGGAAGCGATTAAAAGTCTATCTATAAAATTATCAAAAATTCAAATAGATGCAATTAAATCTTGTTTTGAAGAAAATATTTCTATTATAACTGGTGGTCCGGGCACAGGGAAAACCACAATAATAAATACAATATCAAAGATATATTTAGATAATGGATATAATATTTCTCTTTGTGCTCCAACCGGTCGAGCTGCAAAAAGAATTGAAGAAACTACCGGAATAGAAGCTAAGACCATTCATAGAATGTTAGGTTATATTCCAAGCAGTTATGATGATATTGGACATTTTGAGTATAATGAAGATAATCCTTTAGATACTGATGTTATTATTATTGATGAGATGAGTATGGTTGATGTAGTTCTTTTTGAAAAACTTTTAAGAGGAATGAAAGATAATACGAGATTAGTAATTGTAGGCGATGTTGATCAGCTTCCAAGTGTCGGTGCAGGAAATGTCTTGAGGGATCTAATTAATTCTAAAAAGATAAAATATACAAAACTTGTTGATATTTTTAGACAATCTGAAAGTAGTAATATAATTGTTAATGCTCACAAAATAAATAATGGACAAGAGCCAATTTTAAATGAAAAAAATAGTGATTTTTTCTTTTTAAAAACTGAAACACCAGCAATTACTAGAAATGTTGTAGTTGATTTGATTAGTAAAAGGCTTCCGAATGCTTATGGCTATGATTTTTCTAAAGATATTCAAATTCTTACTCAAAGTAGAAAAGGAATCTGTGGAGTTTTTGAATTAAATAGATTGTTACAGGATATTTTAAATCCGAAAACTGAAACAACTGATGAACTATTAGTTGGTAATAAACTTTTTCGTGTAAATGATAAAGTTATGCAAACTAAAAATAATTATAATCTTTCTTTTGTTGATTCTGATGGCGAAGAAAATTTTGGAGTATATAATGGAGATATGGGACATATTATTTTTATTGATAAATCAAGCAAGAAATTGACTGTTGAAATGGATGATAAAAGGCTTATAGATTATACTTTAGAAGATTTGGATAATTTGGAATTAGCTTATGCAATAACTATTCATAAGTCTCAAGGTTCTGAGTTTAAATCTGTTATCATTCCAATGTTTGATGGATATAAACTACTTCAAACTAGAAATTTATTATATACTGCTATTACAAGAGCAAAGGAAAATATTGTTTTAGTAGGAGATAAAAATGTTATGAACAATATGATTAGAAACAACACTATAAATAGCAGATATTCAAATTTGGAAAATAGAATTAAACATTTTTACGGTCTTGTTGAGGAATTGTTGTAATGATAAAAAAATTTTTAAAAAGTTTCTTTTTTAATGAAGATTATTGTTTTTTCTGTAAAGATAATATTGTAAAAGATTTTTATTTGTGTGAGGATTGTATATCCAAAATAAGAAAATATGACAAGGAAATTTTTAATGATTATGGAGAAGAATATTTTAAAAAAGATATTTTATTCTATTATTCTGGAATACTAAAGATAAAAATTAAGGAATTTAAGTTTGAAAATGGAGTGTATTTAAAAAATCCTTTTGGAAAGTTGATATATGAAAATTTGGATAAATCTTTGATTGAAAAGATGGATTACATAGCTTATGTTCCTTCAAGTAAAAAGAAGATGAAACTCAGAGGATATAATCATTCAAAACTTCTTGCAGAGGAAATTTCAAAGTATTCTAATATACCATTATTTGATAATCTTCGTAAGATAAAAAATACAAAATCACAACATTTTTTATCCCTTGAAGAAAGAAGTGTAAATTTACAAAATTCCTTTTTAGTTGATTGTGATTTAAGTGGAAAAAATATTTTGCTATTAGATGATATACACACAAGTGGAGCTACGATTGATGAATGTTATAAAGAATTAAAAAAGGCTAATTGTAATTTTGTTTGGGCTGTTTGTCTATGTGGAGTATTCTAATGTTCTAAATTAAGCGAGTTTGGGTGACTCGCTTTTTTGTTATTAAAATTTAGAAAATTTATTAATATAATTCAAGTATAAAAAAATATTAAAAAACTTGAAAAAAAGTCATATTTCTAATTGTAAACGCTTATTCAAAATGATATAATATAAGGGCAAATCATACAATTTATGTTTCACTAATATATAGGGGGAATTATGAAAATATTTAAAAGAATTTTAATTTCATCTTTGGCACTTGTTTTAAGTGCCGGACTTCTTGTGGGCTGTGGCTCTAAAAAAGAAGAAAAAAAATCTGCTGATGGAAAAACTACTATTGAAAAACTTACAATTGGTTTTGTACCTTCAAGAGAACCATCAGAAATAGTTACTGCAACTGAACCTTTAAAAAATTTATTAAAGGAACAATTGGCTAAAGAAGGCTTTGATGTTAAAAATGTTGATATAACAGTTGGAACAAGTTTTGAAGCTGTAGGTGAAGGTCTTAATGCCGGAACTTTAGATGTTGGATTTATTCCAGCAGGAACTTATGTTTTATATAGAGATGGAGCAGAAGTTCTTTTGACTGCTACTAGAAAAGGTCTTTCTATAAATGATGATTCTGCTAAAGTTTGGAATGACCAAAAACCAACAAAGAAAACTGATGAACAAGTTACTTCTTATAGAGCATTAATGATTGCCGGACCATCTGAAAAAGGACAAGCAATAGCTAAAAAAGTAAATGCCGGAGAAAAATTAACATGGGATGATGTTAAAGATTTAAAATGGAGTGTTATGAATCCAACTTCTCCTGCTGGATATATTTATCCAACTCTTTGGTTAAATGAAACTTTTGGAAAAACTATTAAAGATTTAGGAAATAATGCAATTTTAAGTGATTCTTACGGCTCTGCATTTGCAAGACTTGCTTCAGGACAAGTTGATGTACTTTGCACATATGCTGATGCAAGACTTGATCAAGAAAAGAAATGGACTGAAAATTACGGAAGAAAAGCATCTATTTGGGAAGAAACAAATCTTATAGGTGTAACTGCTCCTATTTATAATGATACTGTAAGTGTTTCTAAGAAGTCTAAAAATGTAACACCTGAATTCAAAAAAGCTTTAGAAAAAGCATTGATTGAAATTGCTAAAACTCCAGAAGGAAAGAAAGTTATAGCGGTTTATAGTCATGAAGGTTATCAACCTGCAAAAGATGCTGATTATGATAATGAAGCTAAAGCTCAAGAAATAGTAAAAAAATTGAAATAGTGTTTAAATAATTAAATTGTGTGAGAAATAGGGAGAGAGAAATCTCTCCTTTTTTTAAACATATTAAATGGAGAAGAAAATGATAGAATTTAAAAATGTTAGTAAAGTATATCCAAATGGTACTAAAGGATTAATTGATGTTGATTTAAAAATTGAACAAGGAGAATTTGTTGCTATAATAGGACTTTCAGGTTCAGGGAAATCAACATTAATAAGATGTGTCAATAAGATGCATGAAATTACATCGGGAGAGTTGATTGTAAATGACGTTGACGTTAAGAAATTAAGTGGTTCTGAAATTAGAAAATTTAGAAGAAAAATAGGTATGATTTTTCAATCTTTTAACTTAGTTACAAGAGCTACAGTTATTAAAAATGTTTTGACAGCATTTGTTCCTGATTTAACAGGTTTTAGAAAATTCTTTGGAATATTTCCAAAGGAATGTAAGATAAAATCATTAGAAGCTCTTGATAAAGTAGATATGCTAGAGAAAGCATATGTAAGAGTTGACCAACTTTCTGGTGGACAACAACAAAGAGTTGCATTAGCTAGAGCATTAGGACAAAGTCCTCAAATTATATTAGCTGATGAACCTGTTGCAGCACTTGATCCTGTTACATCAAATCAAGTTATGGAAGACTTTAGAAAAATTAATAAAGAAAATAAAATTACGATTTTAATTAATATTCATGATGTTGATTTAGCTTTAAAATATTGTGAAAGAGTAGTTGGAATAAACAAAGGTAGAATTGTTTATGATGGAAAATCAAGTGATATTACAAAGGAAATTTTAGATAAAATTTACCAAAAAGATTTATTTGTAACTGGAGAATAATATGAAAAATATATTTGATACTATATTTCCAAAAGAAAAAATAACTTTAGATAATGGTAAAGTAGTTTTTAGACCGAGATCAAAAACTCCTTTAATCACAATAATCGTAATTGTATTGATGTATATATCAATAAAAGTAACAGATTTTAATTTTGAAGTTTTTAGAAATTTTGGAAACTTTTTTAATATTTTAAAAGGAATGATTCCACCGGATTTTAGTTATACTAAAGAGGTTTTGACTCCTCTTTTTGATACTATTAAAATGTCATTGATGGGTTCTTTTTTAGGGGCATTGGTTTCTTTGCCAATTGCAATTTTAGCTTCTAACAATATAACAAAAAATAAATTTGTAAATGGTTTTTTTAAATTGTTTTTAAGTATTTTAAGAACATTACCATCTCTTGTTTGTGCTTTAATTGCAACTTATATATGGGGACTTGGAACTTTTGCAGGAACTGTTGCAATATTCATTTTCTCATTATCTTATGTTGGAAAATTATTATACGAACAAATTGAAACTGTTGATATGGGAGCATTTGAATGTATGGAGTCAATGGGTTTTACTAAATTCTATGCTTTTAGATATGCAATATTACCAGTTGTATTGCCATCATATATATCAACTTCATTATTTAACTTTGAAGGAAATGTAAGATATGCTGCAATACTAGGTTATGTTGGTGCCGGTGGTATTGGTATGATATTAAATGAAAAATTAGGATGGAGAGAATACTCCAAAGTTGGTACTATTGTATTTTTATTACTTTTAACTGTGTTTGTAATAGAAATTATAAGTGAACATTTTAGAGAAAGGTTGGAGTAATGGAAATGAATAATACAAGAGTAGAAGAAAAATTAAAAAAAGAGCCAAAATCATACACATATATTATTGCAGTTGTAGTGATTGTTTTAGGACTATTAGTATGGTCAGCAATGTCAATAAAAAAAGGTGAAGATGTTAAAGACTCAATGACTATTGCTAAAAATATTATAGGCGGAATATTACATCCAGATTTAGAATTTCTTTTTAGACTTGACAATAAAGGTGTTATATACTTGTTATTTGAAACTATGTGTATTGCATTTTTAGGAACAATAATCGGGGCAATTATATCAATTCCTTTTGCATTTATTTCTGCAAAGAAAATTGTTTCAAAATATGTAGCTGTTATTGGAAGGTTCTTTACAATGTGTGTTAGAACTGTTCCGGCTTTCATCTATGGACTTATGTTTATAGGTGTTACTGGTCCTGGTGCTTTGGCAGGGGTATTTACTATGTCAGTTGTTTCAATTGGAATGGTAACTAAGTTATATATAGATGTTATTGAGGACTTAGATTTTGGTATAATAGAATCTCTTTCAGCAATTGGATGTACTAAAATTGAACAAATTAGATATGGTATTTTACCACAAATATATTCAAAGCTAATTTCAATTGTTATTTATAGATTTGATATGAATTTAAGAGATGCTTCAGTTCTTGGGCTTGTAGGTGCTGGCGGTATTGGTGCACCATTAATATTTGCAATGAACAATTATCGTTGGAATGAAGTTGGATCAATTTTAGTTGGAATAATAGTTTTAGTTCTAATAATAGAAGTATTTTCAAATAATGTAAGAAGAAAATTGGCGAGGGGATATTAATGGCTTTTAAAATTTTATCAACAACTGATGTTCACGGAAATTTATTAGCTTATAATTTCGTGAATTCATCTGTTGCAAACAAAGGACTTTCTAGATTTTCAACTTTTTTAAAAGAAGAAAGATTAAAAGGAAAAGTAATTTATGTTGATAATGGAGATATAAACCAAGGAACACCATTGGTAACCTATGCTAATGCAAATTTAAAAGAGAATTTAGTTGCAAAAGCACTTAATTATCTTAATTGTGATTTTATAAATATTGGAAATCATGATTTTAACTATGGAAATGAATTTTTATATAATTATGTTAAAGAAAACAATGCAAAATGTATTACAAATAATGTAAAGTATAAAAATGAAAAACTAGGTAATACAAATATTGTTGAAATTGACAATAAAAAAATTGCACTAATTGGAGTTGTAACTGATTATATTGAACATTGGGAAAATCCTAATAATCTTCAAAATCTTGAAATTTTAAATGTTTTTGAGACAGTTAAAAATTCAGTTGAAAATATTAGGAATAAAGTTGATTATGTTATTGTATTCTATCATGGTGGTTTTGAGAGAGACTTGGAAACTGGAGAACCAACTGAAAACTTAACAGGTGAAAATGTCGGATACGAAATTTGTGATAAAATTTCTGGAATAGATGTTTTGGTAACTGGACATCAACATAGAACTTTAACAGGAAAAATAAAAGATACACTTGTAATACAATGTGGTGATGGATGCTCAACTTGTATGGAGATTGTATTTGATGAGAATATATCAGTTGATCTAAAAGATATTTCAAATTTTGAAATTGATTTAGATATGGAAGAAAAGTTTAAAAAAGCTTTAAATGAAACTGAAAAATGGTTAGATATTGAAATTGGTAGTTGTAATAAAGAAATGTATATTTCAAATACTAAAGCTGCTCAATTAGAAAAGCATTCAATTACAAGTTTTATAAATAAAATTCAAAAGGAAACAATGGATGCTGATATTTCTGCTTGTTGTCTTTTTGAAGTAATGCCTGGTTTTGGTAAAAAGTTAAGATATAGAGATATTATTTTAAATTACCCTTTTCCAAATACTCTCGTTTTAAAAGAGATGAGTGGACAAAATATTTTAGATTATCTAACACAACTTTCAACATATTGGATTGTTAAAGATGATAAGATTGATATAAATCCGAAATTCTTATATCCAAAAAGAGAGATGTATAATTATGATTTGCTTGATGGGATAGAATATACAATGAATATTTCAAAGAGTGGAAAAAATTTTATATCCGATGTAAAAGTTGAAGGGGAAGATATAAATTTAGAAAAGAAATATAAACTTGTATTAAATAATTATAGGGCAACTGGAGGAGGTAATTTTTCACTTTTTCCACAATTAAAGACTCTTAAAGAAGATACAAGAGATATAGCTGAAGTTTTAATTGATTATGTAAAAGAAAATAATTATGTTGAAATTGAGGATAAAAATAATATAAAATTAAAAATCGTTGAATAGGAAAAAGACTATTACATCTTGTAATAGTCTTTTTTATTTATTTCATTTATTTAATTTCTAAATATACAGGACAGTGATCACTACCTAAAATGCTTTGATGAATTTGAGCATCTACAAGTCTATCATCCATATCTTTTGAAGTTAAGAAATAATCAATTCTCCAACCTGTATTTTTTTCTCTTGATTTTCCGAAATAACTCCACCAACTATATTCATTTTCTTTATCAGGATAGAAGAATCTAAAAGTATCAGTAAATCCACTATCTAAAAGAATTGACATTTTTTCTCTTTCTTGATCAGTAAATCCAGCATTTTTTCTATTTGTCTTAGGATTTTTTAGGTCAATTTCTTTATGAGCAACATTTAAGTCACCACAAACTATTACTGATTTTGTTTTATTTAATTCAAGTAAGTAATTTCTAAATGCATCTTCCCAAACCATTCTATAATCAAGTCTTAAAAGGTCTTGTTTTGAATTTGGAGTATAGCAAGTTACTAGAAAGAAATCGTCATATTCTAAAGTTATAAGTCTTCCTTCGTTATCATGTTCTTCAATTCCCATACCATATTTTACACTCAAAGGTTTATGTTTAGTAAAAATTGCAGTTCCACTATATCCCTTTCTTTGAGCATAATTATAGTAAGTTTCATATCCCTCAAGTTCAAGGTCAAGTTGTCCTTCACTCATTTTAATTTCTTGCAAACAAAAAAAATCTACATCAATATCATTAAAATAGTCTAAAAATCCTTTTTTAATACAAGCCCTAAGTCCATTTACATTCCAAGAAACAAATCTCATTTTATCACCTCATATTTATTTTGTTTAATTACTTACTTGTTAATTATACCATAGTTCCATTTATATAATCAAACAGAAGTAACTATGGTGAAATTAATAAAACTTTAAATATAAAATGATTGTATTTTTTATGGGAAAGCAATATAATATGGGTGTAGTATAAAATATAATATTATATTAAAAATTTATTTGGAGGTATGTTATGAAAAAATAAATTTTGGTTTTATGCTTATTGTTTTCAATATTAAGTAGTGGAAACATATATGCAAAGTCGAAAGAGTCAAAAGTTAGGAATAGGGTATCAGTAGAAAATGTGTTTAAAGATGAGAATTTTTACTTTGAAAAAGATATAAAAAGATATTCATATAATTCAAAATATAGTAGAATAGAGATTTCTTCAACGATAGGTAAAGAATTAATAATACACATACTATCAAGTGATATACCAGTAATTGGTACGTTGGGACAATTTTTAGTTGCAGAATCAATTGATAGTGTTATTTCAAAATATGATAAACCTGTTACTGTATATATATTCATAATTTTAAAACAAAAGAAGGAAGGAATTTTTCGGGAATTACAGTTAAAGAAAAATATTTTTTCGGATGGAGTAAAGGAAAAATATTAAAACATACAGATAAGGAATATGGGGTACTTATGATTTAATTGTAAGAAAGCCTTGGTATTATATTGATTCTGATTGGGCTTATGTTCCAAAAGACTCAAGTGGTTGGAAAAAAATAAATGGGAAATGGTATGAATTTTCTACTTATGGAGATTTGAATGAACATTCGGGTTGGAAAATATATAAAGGGAAATGGATGTATCATATACCGGGAGATTATGGTGCATATGCAGATAAATGGAGAAAGATTAATTCAGAATGGTTTAAGTTTGATAGTAATGGATATTGTATTGATGGAAGAGGGTGCAACTAGATGATAAAAAAAACAAATGATTTTAAAATTATTATTACGGCTATATTTTTGTTGTCTTTAAGTTTTTATGAGATAAGTAAGTATTTGGATTCTTTTAAATATAATAAAGAAATAGTTGTATTTTATAATATTATAATTTGTTTGTTTATTTTGTTTATTATATTTTTTGCAAGTAAATTTTTGATAAAAAAAATAGAAAACAGAAAATATAAATTTTTAAAAAGTAATTTTTTTAAAGATTTTTTAATACCAATTTTAACGTTTGTTTTTTTTATAGCGACGTTTATAATATTTTTTGAAATTTTTTATTATATTGGATATGGAAAGTTTGATACTGAATACTTGCATAATATTTTTTATCTTAAAGTAGATCATGGTAAAATTTTTATGGACAATTTTAAAGAAACAAAAGGACTTTTTTATTCATTACTTTCAGTTAATGCTCTTTATGTTGACGTTATTTTATCTTGGTTTCCATTTTGGCTTATTACTTTATTTATTAATTATTGTTTTAAAAATAATAAAAATAAATAGATTAAATTATTATAATTTGTATATATTGTATAGTTTTAAAAATGCTACTTTTTTGGGTAGTATTTTTTTTATCAAAAATATGTTGAAAAAAAATACTGATTGATGTAGAATATACTGAGAGTATGTAAATTTTAGGAGGACTTTATGATAGATTATAGAAAAGTTTATGAAGAATGGTTAAATAATGACTTTTTTGATGAAAATACAAAAAAAGATTTAGTTTCTATAAAAGATGATGAAGAAGAAATTAAAGATAGATTTTATAAAGTTTTAGAATTTGGAACTGCTGGACTTCGTGGAAAGCTAGGCGCTGGAACAAATAGAATGAATAAATATATGGTTTCAAAAGCGGCTCAGGCTCTAGCAAATACAATAATTGATCATGGCAAAGAAGCTATTGAAAGAGGTGTAGCATTAAGTTATGATGTAAGATATGGTTCTAAAGAATTTGCTGAACTTACATGCTCTATAATGGCTGGAAATGGAATTAAATCATATATCTATAAAGGAATAAGACCTACTCCAATGTGTTCTTATGCTATAAGAAAATTAAATTGTATTGCTGGAGTAATGGTTACTGCAAGTCATAATCCTCAAGCATATAATGGATATAAAGCATATTGGAAAGAAGGCTCTCAAATTCTTGATGATATAGCAAATCAAATTTCTGATAATATGGAAAAAATTGAAAAATTTGAAGAAGTTAAACAAATTCCATTTGAGGAAGCATTAAAAAGTGGAATTACAAAATATATTGATGATTCAGTAGATGAAGATTATAAAAATGAAGTTTTAAATTTAACTATAAATGATAATAATATAGACAAAGATATTAAGGTTGTATACACTCCATTAAATGGTGTTGGGAATCTACCTGTAAGAGAAGTGTTAAAGAGAAGAGGATTTAAAAATATATTTGTTGTTAAAGAACAAGAACTACCAGATCCTGAATTTACAACTGTTGGATATCCAAATCCAGAAGTACCTAAAGCTTTTCTATATTCTGAAAAATTAGGTAAAGAAGTTGACGCTGATATTTTAATTGCAACTGATCCAGATTGTGACAGAGTTGCTCTAGAAGTAAAAGATAAAAATGGGGAGTATGTATTTTTAAATGGTAATAGAATAGGAGCACTATTATCATATTATATTTTCTCACAAAGACATGCTCTTAATAATTTACCTGAAAATCCAGTGTTAGTTAAGTCAATTGTAACAGGAGATTTATCTAAGACTATTGCCAAAAAATATGGAATTGAAACAGTTGAAACATTAACAGGTTTTAAAAATATCTGTGGAAAGACAAATGAATATGATGTTACAAAAGAAAAAAATTATGTTTTTGGATATGAAGAAAGCATAGGTTTCTGCTATGGAACATTTGTAAGAGATAAAGACGCTGTTGGAGCTTCTATGATGGTTGTAGAAATGGCTGCATATTACAAAAAACAAGGAAAGAGTTTATTAGATGTTTTAAATGATATTTACGAAGAATTCGGATATTATAATGAAAGACAAGTTTCTCTAGAACTTGAGGGAATAGAAGGGCAACAAAGAATTGGAAGAATGATGGAAGACTTTAGGGATAATCCTATTAAAGAAATAGGAGAAATTTCTTTAGAAAAAATAATAGATTTTAAAGATGGATATTTAGATTTTCCAAAACAAAATTGTCTTAAATATTATTTAAACGATGGATCTTGGTATGCTTTAAGACCATCAGGAACAGAACCTAAAATTAAATTATATATTTATACAATAGGTAAAACTGAAAAAGAAAGCATAGATAAATTAGATTTAATAGAAAAAGTATGTAGAGAAAAAATGAATAGTGTTAAATAAAGAAAAAAGGTATGATAACTCATACCTTTTTCGTTATTTAAATTTAAATATAGTATTTGGTAAATTCTATAATTAATTATACTGTTCTAAGATATTTGCCAATCCTTTTTTATGCCAAGAAGCTGCAATAGTAATTTTATTTACTCTACATTTTAACTCAAAATTTTCTCCGTTAATAACTAATTGATATGAGAGAAAATTCTTTTTAAAAATTATACTTTTAATTCTATTACTAGTAATTAAAAAGCTAGATTTAGATTCGATTTTTCCTGTTAAATTATTCAAAGGCATAACAGCTATACCGTCTTCTCCAAAATGTAAAGCAATATATTTTGTCGTAAATATACCACCAGTACCAAAAAATAAATCTATTTTACTAGGCATAATAACTCCAACTATTGATTTATTATTAGAAAAATTCCAGCCTTTTTTCGTAAGAAATTCTTCTATATTCTTTTCTTTTAACATTATATATTGCTCCTTTGTTTAAGTTTTTTGTAATAAAAAAACTAACAAAAGTTAGTTTTTAATATGGTGCCGGCAGTGGGACTCGAACCCACACACCCTTGCGGATAACAGATTTTGA
>ERZ773018.1026-NODE-1026-length-15495-cov-7.755959_pt1 | contig 15495 bp, 12 predicted proteins | sample MGYA00580840_ERZ773018 | MGnify/ENA primary metagenome ERZ773018 (study PRJEB29015, sample SAMEA2738125) | human oral metagenome | biome: human oral; feature: human-associated habitat; material: saliva | place: China | collected 2256 ... | reverse complement strand
TGAAGAAATACTCACCAAAACTTCGCAAACACGTTGTGTTTACAGAAGTTAAATAGTGGGTCATTACGTTTCAGTAGAAACGAAAAAACCTTGATTTAACGCGATTCTTGAATTTTCAAATTTCAATGTATTGCAATAAAAATCAACCGAATGACTACATTTTTGACTACATTTTTTGTGAAATAAATTAGATGTTCGGATATATAGAAAACGCTCTAGTCATATTGTCTAGAGCGTTTTTGTGTTGTTTAAGAGAAATAGATGGTGTTTTTAGATAACAAAGTTTCTTAAATTATATCCCTCAAAAATATCCGGAAAAATAATAATCATATTACTAAAATATTAATTATTTATTAAAAAGTGAAGAAATATTTTTTTGGATTATCTCAAAACAATGTAAATCATTGAATGAAAAATATTGAGAATGGATGAAAAAACAGTTAGAAATTCTATATTATCAAAAAAATGAATCAAAAAAACAAGTTTTATGTAAAAATCTTTCGACTTTTTTAAAAAAATATTTTATAATATATATGATGGAGGGAAAAATGAAATTAATTAAAACAACTGTTACGAATGTTAAAAATTTCCAAGATAATAAATTTGATATAGATTTTTTTGCAACTAAACAAACATCTGAATCCGAGAAAAGAAATCGAATCGTTACTCCTGTAATAAAAAGTTTTAATTTATTAAACTCACTTGCTCTTATAGGTGTAAATGCCTCTGGAAAAACTACTTTATTGAATTTTATCATTACTATTCTAGAAGTCTTCATAGAAGGAAAAAGCTTAAACGAAATATCGTTTAATTTATCTGATTATATTGATGGCACACTTCGTTTAGAAAATTATTTTTTTAATGAAGACGAAAAAATTTTATATAAGGTAGTTTCTGAAATTAAGAAACAAAAAAACGATTTGCTATATTTTAGTGATGAGAAGATTTATAAGAAAAGCATTAATAGTAGAATTACTCGTCATAATTTAATGGAAGATTTCAAACTATCTCAGGATAGAAAGGAAGTGTTTAGTAAATTTAAAGATTTGAGAATGGTATTAAAAAAAGATGACGATACTTTATTTCAAGGTAGAAATTCAACTTCCTTGGGGACTTCACCAATACCGTTCATTATTGATTTAACTAGGCTAACAAATAATAACTATTTAGGTTATTTTACAAATGAAATCGATGCTTCATTTGTGAATTATTTAGATGAAAATCTGGAACTAATTGAATATGAAGAAGATAAGAAACAATTTAAAATTAAATTTAAAAATTCAGAAGAATTAATTGAGGGACTTTCGTTATCTGGACTTGAGACATACCTATCATCAGGTACTATTCGAGGAATAACTCTACTATTAAGCGCACAAATTATTTTAGCAAATGGAGGCTATCTCATTGTCGATGAGATAGAGAATCACTTGAATAAACTTATTGTTACTCAAATAATTTCTCTATTTAATAGTCGATATAATATGAGTGGAGCGACTCTGATATTTAGTACTCATTACAGTGAAATCATTGATTCTATATCACGAACAGATAGTATATTCACACTTAAGAAAAATAGAAATATTATCGTAAGACGATTTTCAGATGTCATTTCCACAAAGGATCGAATAGAAACTAAAAAAAGTCAACTAATTATAGCTGGATTACTTGGACTAGGCACTTCACCGAAGTATCTTTCAGAGAAAAAAATGAGAAATGGGATGGCTAAGGGAGTTGAAAAATTACAAAAAAGGCTTAAAGAAAACCCGGATTCAATCATACAAAAAAGAGTAACTGATAGTGAAAATAAAGTTACGAAAGATAACGGGGAGAACGAGTCTAATGATTTTTAATGATGATTATTTTTATGCTTTTATTGTAGAAGGAGCAACAGAGAAATCTATCATAGAAATTTTATTAGAGAATAATAGATTTACATTTAGCTCTGATAGTGTAATCAATTATGACCTGATAAATGGTCTGGACTCTCCGTATAAAGGACCAGGTAAATTCTATGGATGTCCCGATAATTTTACTAATGAATACTTAAATCAAGAATATGAAGAGAAGAAAATAATTATTTTCTTGGTGGAAGATAGGGATCCAGCCTATAAAATTGATTCAATTTATCATGAAAAAATCCAAAATATTTATCACGTTATCACAAGACCTGAGATTGAATTTATTGAAATTTTATATGACGATGACAGAAGTGACTTTGAAAAAGCTTGTCGGAGGCACAAAACACTGAAACCTTCGGAATTCTTATCCCAAACTAGGGGAATGAAAATGGCAGAAGTAAAAAGAGGAAAACGAACAAAGGTAAAGTTTCAGGAAAATATCGATAAATTAATTCAAGTAATAAAAAGTTTGAATAGTAAGGGAAGTAGTATTCAAAAATCTACAAGACAACCAAGGATTTTACTTAGAGACTTACTGCCCTAGTTATAATGACCCACTATTTAAAGCAATTCTTGAATTTTCAAATTTCGATGTATTGAAATAAAAATCAACCGAATGACTACATTTTTTGTGAAATAAATTAGATTTTCGGATATACAAAAGAAGCTCTAGCTTAAATGCTAGAGTCTTTTTTTATGGTCAGCGGTGTAAAATTGTTTTCAATTAGTATCTGATTACATTCCTCAACAGTATAGTCGGAAGAACTCATAATCATAAGATTATAGAGCATATCTTCCTCCATAGATAGAGAACGCAAACTTCTACCAGAACGTTTTAATAATTCATCACTTAGTTGAAAATGAAGCGACATGGCTACACATAAAGCTACAACTGTTTTAACGGAAGGTTCTTTAATATGGTTATTTTGAAGTTTAGAAATATATTCTACAGATAATAAAGATAACTCCGATAAAGACTCGTTAGTCAATTTCCTATACTTTCTTAAATAATTTAACGCACCACCAAAATCAAAAGGTAATTCCTTTAAAACCTGACTCAATTCAAAACCTAATTCACTTAGCAACCTCGCTCTAGATTCTATATCTAAATTTCTATCACTAGCTGGATACTTAAAAGATGGAGTGATACTCAGTTCAGCTGAATTATTCAAAACATTGATAAATGTTACTCTTGAAGAACTTTGATTATGATTTATTTTTTCAAAAACAAGACAACACTCATCCATATGTGTTCGAGCATAGTAGGTCATCTTAGGAATATCATCTTCAGATAAAACTACATATTTTGGGTCGTTTAAACAAATATGAGAGTCAATATAGATTAGCCCACCTTCTGTTAATCTATTTTTAACGGATTGATGTTCTAAAAGTAATTTTGACAAATCCTTTAGCTCTATCGAAAATGTTTGGTCAAGCCCTAGAAAACCTTTTTGCCAAGAATGGACTGGAACATAGCGACCATCAACATAATTAAATGCTCCCCTAGCCTCCTCTATCCCAAATTCTGCTAAGCGTTTTTGAGTTGCAATAATAGTCACCCCAAAATAATTCGCAGTAGCTTTAATTAAATCTTCAATGATATCTATCATTGAGTTCACTTGTCTATTTTCTTTTAACTCGGCAAATTTCAATTTGAGAAATTGTTGAGTCATAGCTTTAGGCATCATGATTTTAGGAGCGAGGCTGTGTACTTGCCATTCCATCCAATCCGTTTCAACAGCTTCTTCAGTTGTTGAAATTTGAGCCACGCTATCAGCAGAACCCTTTTCTAGTTCCACTGAATATCTGTGTAAAATCCAATGTAAACATTCATGAACAATAGTGTTATTGACAGTTCCTGATGGTCTAATTTTTTCTAGGTTTTTATCGATAACAATAGTCATTTCAGATATCTCTTGCTCCGTGTCGTCCTCAAAATAAATCCGCCCGAAAATAGAAGTGTCAGGGTTGATTTCTCTAAATTCAACACTAAGCCCCAATGTTTGAGCTAGAATATATGGATTAATTTGCATGGGTGACTTGAGTGCATCTGGATAATACAGTCTCAAAATTGCTTCCGCGGTATCATCTAGTTCATCTTTCCATAAAAAAGGTACTAGTTCATCTGTAAAAGGACGTTCAAAAAGGCTTAGTTCACCTTTCTTATATGGGGTGACTTTATGAATTTGAAAACCATGAAGTCCACCTTCTACACGTGCCGTACAAGAAACACGTAACCATCGATTTTTCTTTTGACTAGATGATGTCTTATAAAGCTCAAACCACACAACATCCGCATATATGTTTAAGATTACGTCAATATCAATTAAATCATCATCTCTATTTCCCGCATAAACATATTTTATCTCACTGAATTCAACATCAATTGACCCTGATACTCCATTCCTTAAAAGCCCCAAACTAAGTGCGTTTTGTACAAAGTAATCAATCCCTGCTCTAGATACCTCGTCAAAGTAATGCTCTTTTACATATTTTGTAATTGAAGCCATATATCCTCCTAGATATCAGTTCTTAGATGATTTAAAGTTTTCAGCTTGTCCAAGCACTTGTTCAAAGACTTCATCATTCCATTGTGGCGGATAGCCGTTTTCATAGAGTAATATTGTTAAATCCATATTTAACTGGCTCTTGATATCCTCACGACTTGACCAGTCTGCATACTGAGCCTTATCATCAACTAATTCTTTAATCGCCCTAGCTAAGTCAATACATTTTTCATCAGCATATTCAAATTCATGTTCGTCACGAACCTTGATAAGGATATCATAGAAGGCTTTTTCCTCATATGATATTCCTAAATCTTTGAAAGAAGCCATATCAATTTGAAGGTCTTTCAAAATCTTCATGATTTCATCTGAAAGGCTATTAATAAAGTCTGCCGTTACCTCCGAAACGAAAATTTGACTATCTCTATTATTATAGGCTTCAACAACTCTCTCTAATCTCTCAGAAAATTCAATCGCCTTGACTTGATTTGTTCCGCCATATTGGTCTATGGCACGTTTCAATAATTTGAGCAAGGCATTGAATTTAGTGATGGGCATCTCTAGAGCATCAAGCTCATCTAAGAAACTTTCATCAAAGAGTTCCTGCTTATCATTATTAACAATATCTTCCACACCAGTTGAGGCTATCGCATCCTCTATCATTTGTTGAACATGCTTATTCATCATCTCAGCATCTGGCGCATTACCTTTGGTTTGCTTATAAATGATTGAGCGGATTGCCATATAGAATTGAGCCTTCTCTGTCTCCTCATCTGTAAGCTCTCCAGAGGGAAACACAATCTCATAAGCAGACTTCATTCGACGTGACAGGTACATAAAACGTACTTCCATGTCGTGAAGTCTTTGGACGTACTCTGCCCCTCGGTTAAGGCAAAGCAATCTCTCTGCAGGCGTACCATGATAGAAGTCTGAAGCATCAAAATTAACCAGCAATTCATCAATTAAACTCAACTGATTTCTAAAGATTTTCAAGGTAATCTCCAGTTCATCAATCGGACTTTCTTGCTCACCACCATAGGTTTTGATGGCTTCTAACATGGCTCGCTTGATTCCGATATAGTCAACTACCAAACCATGGTCTTTCCCTTCAAAGACACGATTTACACGGGAAATCGTCTGAATAAGGGTATGCTTTTGAAGGGGTTTATCAATGTACATGACGGCAAGAGATGGTACATCAAACCCAGTAATCCACATATCCACCACAATAACAATTTGAAAGTTTGAATCATTGTTTTTAAATTGAGCGTCTAACATCTTACGGTGTTTAGCATCTCCTAATAATTCATACATCTCCTCGACATCATCTTGGCTACGAGTTGCAACTATATTGACTTTAGGAAGAGATTCTAACTTTTCTAGTTCCTGCGGTGATAAGTCCTCACGCTCTGTTTTCTTCGCAATGAACCATTCTGGACGAACTGATTTTATAGCTTGGTAAACGTTAAAAGCATGTTCACGGTTCGAACAAACAACCATGGCTTTTTGAACAATCTCAGGTTTCTCACTAACTACCTTTTCATAGTGTTCAACAATATCATCAGCTACTTTTCGGATTCGGTCTGGGTGATTTAAAATTTGTGTCACCTTAGACATGGTACGTTTACTTGCCTCTATCTGCTCAATATTGGCACCCTGTTCCTCAACTTCTTTGTAGTAGTTGTCAATCTCAGCAACCTGTTCTTCATTCGTGATAACACGTGCTAGACGTGGTTCATAAGAAATACGAACCGTAATACCATCATCTGTTGATTCTTTCATCGTGTAGGATTCAACTACCTCACCAAAAACATGGATAGTTTCATCAATCGGTGTTCCTGTGAAACCAGCATAAGTCGCATTTGGGAATGAATCCCTCAGATACTTTGCAAAGCCGTAAGAAGTTTCAACACCAGCCTCTGTGTATTTCAGCTTAGAACCTACATTGGTCTGTGTTCGGTGTGCCTCATCTGAAATACAGATGATATTTGTCCGTTCTGAAAGTAATCCTGTTGCCTCTTCAAATTTTTGAATCGTGGTAATGTAAACACCACCACTTTCATTGACGGATAGCTCTTGCTTAAGTTCAGCACGACTACCAATCGTTTTAACCTTTTCTGTTTTCAAATAGCGTTTTGAACCTTCAAAAAGTTTACTGGTTTGGTCACTTAGGTCTTCACGGTCAACTAATATTACTACGGTAGGAGACTTAAAGGTTTCTCGGTCATGTGTTGCCAGCAAGCGTGACAAGAAAAGCATGGTATTGGTCTTACCTGAACCAGTTGCACCAAAATAGGTGCCTCCCTTACCATCCCCATGAGGTTTTAAATGCAATTTGATATTTTCCAGCATCTTATTGGCTGCAAAAAACTGAGGATAGCGTGTCACGATAGCTGTATTCTTCTTATCAGAATCAGGATAGTAGATGAAATCTCGTAAAATAGCCACCACTCTATCTTTGGCAAAAGCTCCATGAATCATGGTCAAAAGAGCAGAGATACCGTTAGATACCTTCTCATCATCATTTGCCTTATTCCATGAATAGTAGTATTCATAAGGAGTAAAGATAGAACCCAACTTGGTATTAGCTCCATCAGAAATAACTGACAAGAAAGCATACTTCATCAGAGATGGAATATCCCTATTGTAGCGAATGGTAATCTGCTTCCAAGCGTCATAGACAGTTGTTGTCTCCTGAATGGCTGTTTTAAACTCAAAAATAGCAACAGGAATCCCATTGATAAAGAGAATCAGGTCAGGTCGACGCTCACGGACATCTTGAACGGTATATTGATTAACGACTTTAAAAATGTTATTTTCTGGATTCTCAAAATCAATATACTCGATATGAACTGGTGCAAGCGCTAAGTCATCACGAACAAGATTAAACCCCTCATTTACCAAATAAAACGCCTCGCGATTCCCCATATAAAGTGGAGTTTTGGGAATGTATTTGATTTTATTGATAATTTTTTCTAGCTCTGTATCGGTTAGATTTGGATATTGATGTTTAAGAAACTTCCTCATATCCTCTTCTAAAAGAATATCATCATACTTGCGATGAAGTTTATCGCCATTGATATGGTCATATCCCTGTGCTTGAAAAAGCTCAATAATAGCTTCTTCCAGTTGAGATTCAGTAAATTTAGGCATTGGTATTCGCCTCCTTTATCGCCCCTGCAATCAAAATCGGACACAGGGATTTGATTTGCTGTTTAAGTCTCTCATTAAATTCTTTGCGCTCAAGATAAACATTATATAATTGAGCAATAGAATTTTGGATTTTTATATCAGGCACTGGGATTTTAACATCACATAAGCTGTCCCATGAAAATAGTTCTTGAGATGAACCCCAAGACATAAATCTCACTAATCTATCAAATTCTGCTCTTTTGAAAAAGGCATATAAGAAATCTGGGTTGAGCTCCTGAATCTTGTTGTCTATAATCTTGAATGAATTATAATTCCATGTGACGATAACTGGCTCATCAAGTTTATTTATAGCTAGAACTAACATATCGCGTCCATCAGTTCGACTGTTATAGGAGAAGAAGTTTTTAGGGATAATCAAAAATTTTGATAGGTCTGTTTTAGATACATCTGCCTTGGTGGGTATAAACTCCTTCTTATTAGAAATACCTCTCACATGTTCTTCACTAAATTTTTTATCAGTGTTGCGTAGTTCATTTTTTTCAATAAAATTACCTAACTTCTTATACAATGAACTATCTTTCTTGAGTTTATCAAAATAACCATCACAAACCAATTTTAAATCTTCTAGTCCAGTTTCATATGACTTTTGATTGTCAAGCATAGATTTATATATAGCAACATACTTTTCTTGAATATGGAGAGGCGGGAGGTCAATTTCTATATCACACATATCGTCCCATGAGAAGGTTTCACGAGCTGACCCCCAGGAGTTGTAACGTGAGAAGCGGTCAAATTCTGGTCGATTGAAATACATGAACAGAAATTCAGATGAGAGTAAATTTTGTTTTTTTACTTTAAATACAATGTAAGAAGAGGAAACAATATAGGTGTTGATTGAATTGTTGTATGCAAGAGTAATTTTTTCACCATTTCGTGAAGTAACAGTCACATAAGCAAATGTATTAGGTTCTACAAGTTTATATGGAGTTAAAGAAACGCCATCCATATTTGCCTTTGTTTCAATGAAAACTTTTTGGATAGAAATGCCTTTTACACTTGATAAACCGTATTGCCCTTTTGTATTTCTTTTATCAATTTGTTCGATTAAATCTACTAACTTATATTTCATATCCAATCCCCTTAAAGGCTTTTTCCAGACTCGCTTGTGATTCTTTCTCTAGTTTTAAGAGCTCTTTCATTTCTGCTTGGATACGTGCCATTTCAGTATCATAATTAATATCTAAATCGCGGTCAATAAATTCAACATATTTTGAAGGTGCAAGAGAGTAGTTTCCATTACGAATCTCATCTATTGTTACTGATTTACAAAGTTCTGGTATATCTTTATACCCCTCACCTCTTTGCCACGATTGATAAATCGATTTTACTTTAGAAATTTGTTCATCTGTCAAGATTACTTTTTTCTTACGAGTTGTTCTTGAACCAGGAATAGTATATTGTGCAATATTCTGATTCCATTGTCTTAAATCGCAAAATAGAATCTCATTTTCTCGATTTCGTAGTATTCTACCGTTTTTTTTGTTACTCTTTTTATTATTGTTAATTATCCAAAGAGTACATGACAAATCCACGGTGTAAAACATATCGCGAGGTAAGACAATAATAGCCTCTATCTTATCATTTTCAATAAGCTGTTTTCGGATTTCATACTCAACACCATCTGCATTCAAAGCACCGTTTGCCAAAAGAAATCCTGCAATCCCATCCGTCACGTCTAATTTAGACAACATGTGCAAAATCCAAGCATAGTTGGCATTGGAAGCAGGTGGAATTTTATAACCTTCCCAACGAGCATCATTTAGCAATTCCTTTTCCCCACGCCAATCCTTTAAGTTAAAAGGTGGATTTGCCATGATATAATCAACCTTCATGTCCTTATGCTGGTCATCAGTAAAACTAGAACTTTCACCATAAGGCTTATTTCCAAGGTTATATGAAATTCCTCGAATCGCAAGGTTCATTTTTGCCAAACGACGTGTATCAGGGTTTTTTTCTTGACCAATGATAGAAATGTTTTTCTTATTTCCATGATGTTGTTCAATAAATTTCATTGACTGAACAAACATTCCTCCTGAACCACAAGCAGGGTCGTAAACTCGTCCAGAATATGGCTCAATGAGTTCTGCAATCAATTTAACTGCTGAAGGTGGGGTATAAAATTCCCCCTCTTCCTTAGTACTCGCCACGGCATAAGATTGCATGAAGTATTCATAAACTCGTCCAATTAAGTCTTCCTCATGGAACTTGTTTGGGTCAATCTTATTTATTTCATCAATCAAATTCTTTAAAGTTCTAATCTCAGCACCTAAACCAGCATAAAAATTGGATAAAAGAGCACCTTCTAAAGAGGGATTATCCTTTTCAATCATTGCCATAGCTGTGTCGATTTTAATTGCTATATCATTAGAACTTGATTCTTGTACTAGATAAGACCAACGACTTTCAGGTTCAAGATAGAAGACGTTTTGAGAAGTATAAGAATCCTTCTTTTCTACTAAAATCTTTACCAATTCAGGCTTATCAGCATATTCACGACTAATCTCCTGACGGCGATTTTCAAACTTATCACTAGCAAATTTAATAAAGACTAGACCAATAACGGCATCGCGGTTCTTTTCTGTTCCACCTGCTCCACGTAAAGCATTACGGCAATTAAAAAGAATTTGCTCTAGAGTTGCCTCTTTAGAAACTGTTTTTTTAGCCATTAAAAAGCACCTCCATTCTCAGTGAGTGAAGGTGTTTTTTTGCATGCCGAAAAAAGGTAGAAATTACCTGCTGTTCTGTTCGGTTGTGTTCTGTCAGATTGTATCACAACTGTTCTCCTAATCAAATTTTACTTACTACTATTATATCACGTGAGAAAAGTTTTTGAAAAAAATTACGTGTTTTATGAACTAATAGTTCATGTTTTATCACAGAATTAGCCCGTAATTTGAACTTTATACTATAAAAATCCCTTAACAGTCGCCCTAAAACACATGAACTAACAGGTCATGGGAAAAGTAATTACTATCAACTACAATGTAAACATAAGATGAAAATCTTAACAAAATCATTTTTATAGTCCTATATTGATGCGCATCAAATGGACGGATTGAAACTCAGAACATAGCTACATCATCAGGTGTAGACTGTGCCAACTGTTTCGCCGTTTCTTTGGTGTGCATTTTTTCATACTCAATTCGGCAAACTACTGTGTTTCTCTTCCGTCCTAGGACGGAAAGGAAACTTTATGACTAACAAAGTCGAAGATAAACGTGAACGCAAGATTGCAAATGCTGTTAAGAGTGGCGATTGGAGCGGAGTTGATAAACTACTCAGTCAAGCAATGGATAACCTTGAACGCAAGGAACGCTATTATGGTAAGACTAGTTTAAATGCTACTGTAACGAACGAAGGACGAGCAACGGAGCTTATGGATTTATATCCTGATAATACTTATAACCCTATTGAACAGTTACTTATCAAGGAGCGTAATGAACACCTCTACAATGTCCTCACTAAGCTTCCAGAAGTTGACCTTCATATCTTCTTAGAAATTGCACTCTATGGTACTTCTGCACTACAACTGACGAAAGAAACACCATTCAAGAGCCATAAAACCGTTAAAAAGCACTATGAGGACACCCTTAATATCTTAAAAGAAGAACTCGGAAAATATTTCTAAAAAGCTTTTAGCAGGAACTACCAATTTCCTGCTTTTTTCTCCTTATAGATAAGGAGGTAAGAAATTATGACCTAACAAGAGTTCAGCTCAAGACTAAAAAGGAGCACATCGACCTAACTCTACAAACACAATGAAAGATAAATGGTGAAAACTATGAAAACTCGTAATCGCAAAGGTGGCTACTCAGCCAATACAGCAACTGAATATATTGATATCAAACAAGCAATTCATTGCTTGAGCACTGAACTTGAACCTCAAATGAGATTTGAAGACGGTCAGCCGACAGGAGAAATTATTGCTCATAAAGCTTGGTTCTCTCAGAAAGGACTTCCACCCTTCCAAGTAAAATTTGAATCTGAGCTAACACTGCCAGCCTATATGACTATGGTTGAATTTGAGAACCTAGAAGCTTGTGAAGTTGGCTATAATGTCTATTTCCGTGCTACTAGTATTAAGGAGGTTAAATGATGACTAATAAAGAACTAGCTCAATACCTGCTCCAAAGTCTCAATATGGGACTTGGAGCCCTCATGCAAGGAGAAACCAGCTATACCAATAGCTTTGACACTAAGATTATGTCTGATGGCTTTCTGTTTATCCCTCGCTTACCAGCAGGTTATATCATTGATGATGAACTCTATCAGAAAATTTTCTTGATTGCCAATGCTGCCCTTTACCCACGTTATACCCTCTTAAAGCAAAATTCAGCCTATTTCATGGCATTAGATACTGATGACATACATGTTCAGCGAGGGCTTTTCTTTCCTTGGAAAAAAGGTGTTTCTGAGCGTTTAGTCATCTCAGATTTAGAGGAGTTTTCAAAAATGCAGGAAAAAGATATCCTTCCAATTATGAAAAATCTCACTCTAAACTTTAATAAGGTCACTTCGCTAGCAATTGCTGGTAATAGTGGCTCTGGGAAGTCATATGCTCTTACCTACTTTCTAAGTTTATTAAAAAATTTTTCTGAACTTATTATTGTAGACCCAAAGTTTGATACGCCGTCTCGCTGGGCTCGTGAAAATGGTATTGCAGTCATTCATCCTCAAAAGAACCGTTCAAAATCAGATTTTGTTTCGGAAATCAATGAAAATCTCAGTAATTGTCTAAATCTCATTCAGCAACGGCAAGAAATCCTTTATGACAATCCTGAACATCAATTTGACCATTTGACAATTGTCATTGATGAGGTACTTGCCTTGAGTGAAGGCGTAAACAAGACTATTAAGGATTCATTTTTTTCTCTATTGTCTCAAATTGCTCTTCTTGGTCGTGCAACTAGAGTCCACCTTTTTTTAGTAAGTCAACGTTTTGACCATAATACGATACCTGTCTCAGTTCGTGAACAGTTAAATGTATTGATTCAAATCGGAAATATCAACAAAAAGACAACGCAATTTCTCTTCCCTGACTTAGACCCTGAAGGAATTGTTATCCCCATCGGAAAAGGGACAGGACTGATTCAAATTATTGATAATGAACATCCCTATCAAGTCCTTCCTCTTCTTTGTCCCACCTACTACACCAAGAAAGGTATACTCTAAGCATGAAAAAGACTTTCTTTCAAAAAACTTACAATCTTAACGCTAGCCTTCTTTTCTTTGCGCTAATTAACTCCATACTCAGTCTCGCTTTCAATTTACTTGTGAAATTGTTTGGAGATTTTGACATTCCATCATTGAATAGTTTTATCATCATTATACAAAATAAACTTAGTCTTCTAGGAAGCTACACAAGTCAAATAGCCACCATACTTGTACTATTTACTGTTTCTCTGATTATCGTTGAGTTAACCCAACGAATGATTAGCGATAGTATTTTGAACTACTTCAAGTCTGTCTACCAGACGATACGCCTGCGACAATTTCTCAGACAAGATGATAAATCAGAGTCTGCTATCATGATTGATAATCAGACAACCATAACAAAATTCAATCCGATTCTTAAAAATTTCAACCAAACAGTAGGAAAAGCAACTGTTGATGTCAGAAAAAGTAATGTTGTCGTCTTTCTCAAATATCCAAGAACACAACAAGCTCAGAAACTTCTGAGAGATATGGAAGCCCATATCAAGGAAGAAATTTCTAGCCGTAACCCAAATTATTATTTTTCTTCACCTAATCGGGAAGGAAATAAGCTCTGGTTTAAAGCTACAAGAAGATAAGGAAAGGGCGGTGCTTGGCTCACAAAGTGAAAGCCAAAGGCACTGCCCTTTCAAACTCTCTAACTTAGCTATGTAATGGGGCTACTACGACCCCCATTACACCAATAATCAATAATCACAGTTTTGAAACAAGACTACCAAAATCACCCTAAAATTCTCCTAACAGATAAGAACTAGAAACGAGGAACCTGCCTATGGCAAAAGAAAAACGTTCTAACAAATGGGCTTTCCTTCTCTATCAAGAGAGTGCTCCTGAAAACTATTTGGAAATCCTTGAAGAAATGCACGTCCCCTTTGTGCTCAGTCCATGGCATGATAAAGATGTCAATAGACAAACAGGTGAGTTTAAGAAGTCACATAAACATGGCGCTTTGTTCTTTGACTCACTTAAAAGCTACTCGCAAGTCTCAGAACTTTTGACAGAGAAACTAAACACACCAAGTCACGTTGAAATCGTCATGTCCCCTAAAGGTATGTATGATTACTTTATCCATGCTGAAAATCCTGAAAAGACACCTTACGATATCGAGGATATTGAATCAGGGTGTGGCTTTGAACTTGATAAATTTCTTATAAGCAATAACAACGATGAATTTTTTTCGACTGTGATTGATACTATTGAGGAGCATAATTTTACAGAGTTTAACAATCTTGTCATATATGCTCGTGAGAAAAACTCATTACTACTGAGTGTTATAGTTGATAAAACCTACTTCTTTGCGAAATATCTTGACTCACGTCGTCACTCAGGCTATGGAAAGGACAACGATAATGACCAATAATGAATATGCCAAATTAACCCAAATTGAGCAATTGTTAAATACCTTATTAACCATCATCCAACATCAACAAGAAAAACAGAAAAGCTCTAATATCGTCACTCAAAAAGAATTGTTGTCAATTCTTCAGATTTCTCCTAACACCTTAAAATCGTGGGAGAAAACTGGTCTAAAGAGGCTTGAACCTCCTATAGAAAGAACACGTACAGTCTATTACAAAATGGAAGATGTTATAAAATACTTAACTCCTTAATCCAAAATGTGCTAAAATAAGACTATCACAATAAATACATGTGAGGTTGTTATTTTAGCCTTTTATATATCCGAAATAAGAAGGCTACTATGCAGAAAGAAACTATCATTCACAACAATCGAAAAGTCATTAAAACTACCAAGAGTAATGGAACTATTAGCTATACGCAACGTGGTGTGTATATTGGTGTAGATGTTAAAACTGGAAAAAAAGTTACATCATCTATAACTGCTAAAACTCTAAAAAGTCTTGATAGGAAAATCATTCAAGCTCGAATTGATTTTGAAGCGAAGGGATCAACTTTGAAAGAGAGTTTGTTGATTAATAACTTCGAGGAGTTAGCTGAAGCCTGGTTTGTCAGTTTTGTAACTTGGGTGACTTCTCAGAATACGATCAATCGAGTTCGAAGCTATCTTGATACCTATATCATCCCTAAGTTTGGAGAATATAGGCCTGAAGAAATAAAATCTGCAGATATTCAGATTTGGGTTAACAAACTAGCTCAACAATCTAAAAAGTCTGTTGAATCAGGTGTTAAAAAATCCCAAAAGGGACACGCAAAAGATTTCGGTGCAGTTATCTATAAGCTTAGTGATATTTTCGATTATGGAATCACGAATTTCGAACTTTCTCATAATCCAGCTCGAACAGTAAAAATCCCTCCAAAACCGAAGGTGGTAAAGGAGAGAATCATGGTATTGCATGGAGAGGACTTGGCTACTTGGCTGAATTATCTTGACACTCTTCCTGATACTCGAGCTAATCGAAGATTTAAAGTTATCTGCGACACGCTGCTGGCTTCCGCGCTTCGAATCAACGAGCTTCTAGCTTTATCAATCCATGATCTCGATTTTGATTCCAATGAAATCATCGTTACCAAGACGCTGATGTGGAAAGCTGGAAATAAGAAGCTTGGGATTAAGGGTGAGATTGTTTGTAAGAACAGTGCCAAAACTGATTCTGGTAACAGAAGAGTTGCAGTTCCAAGACAAGTTTTGGATGACTTGAAAGCTTTTCATGCTGAGATGAGTGATTACTTTATGAGTCATGATT
>ERZ773018.1025-NODE-1025-length-15497-cov-8.007447_pt1 | contig 15497 bp, 15 predicted proteins | sample MGYA00580840_ERZ773018 | MGnify/ENA primary metagenome ERZ773018 (study PRJEB29015, sample SAMEA2738125) | human oral metagenome | biome: human oral; feature: human-associated habitat; material: saliva | place: China | collected 2256 ... | reverse complement strand
CGCAATGAATCATTTTTTTATTCAGTTGTACAAATTGATTATACAATCAACCTAAATTATAAAAAAATTTGAGAGATAAATTTATAATCGGTGTGGTCTTAGGGATGCGCCGTTCTTTATTTGTTATAAGCACATATGTTTGAAAATATAAAATAAAAATAGAGAGAACGCTATATTTAACTGCGTGAATATGCTATAATATAAAAAGGTTTCGGAACTCATAGAAAGTGAGGAAATAAATGAAAGCTAATTATAAAAAGCTATGGCATATTTTATTGGATAGGGACATGAAAAAGAAAGAGTTAGCTCAAATTGCTGGGGTTAGTACATATACTATCAACAAGCTTAACAAGAATGAAAATGTTACTGTGGAAGTTTTGGGCAAGATTTGTAGAGCCTTAAACTGCACACTAGACGATATTATGGAATTTGAAGAGGCTGAAAAATAGAAGCAAGGGATATAGTCATAGAGAGGATAAACTAATGGAAGTGAAAGTGTTTGATAACGTTACGGAGATATTACGTGACGATATGGCATCTACTATCAGCAAGGGCTGCAAGGTTTCAATTGCTGCAGCTTGCTTTTCTATGTATGCCTATAAAGAATTAAAAAAGCAACTGGAGTCAGTGGATGAATGTCGTTTCATTTTCACTTCTCCGACCTTTGTTACAGAAAAAGTAGAAAAGCAGAAACGTGAGTTCTATATTCCAAGATTGAACCGTGAGAGCAGTCTTTACGGTACTGAGTTTGAATTGAAGCTTAGAAACGAAATGACCCAGAAAGCAATAGCAAAAGAGTGTGCTGATTGGATTAGAAGAAAAGCTACATTCAAATCAAATACTACTGGAGAGAACATGGGAGGCTTTGTAACTGTAGAAAATACACAGCAGCAGATTGCCTACATGCCAATAAATGGTTTTACCACCGTTGATATTGGATGTGAGCGTGGTAATAACAGCTATAACATGGTTAATCGTTTTGAAGCACCTTTTTCCGATTCGTACATGCAGCTTTTTGAAACGCTGTGGAATGACCACGATAAACTACAAGATGTAACGGATGTAGTAATTGAAAACATTACAACTGCTTACAACGAGAATTCACCGGAATTCATTTATTTCATGACTTTATATCATGTGTTCAGTGAATTCCTTGATGATATCTCGGAGGATGAGTTGCCTAACGAAGCTACCGGTTTCAAACAAAGTAAGATTTGGAGTCTTTTATATGATTTCCAAAAGGATGCTGTGTTAGCCATCATTAATAAACTGGAACGTTACAACGGATGCATTCTTGCTGATAGCGTTGGTCTTGGTAAAACCTTTACTGCACTTGCTGTAATGAAGTATTACGAAAATAGAAATAAAAGTGTTCTTGTTCTCTGCCCTAAGAAGCTGGCGGAAAACTGGAACACCTATAAAGATAACTATGTTAATAATCCGATTGCTGCGGACAGATTAAACTATGATGTTTTATTCCACACAGATTTATCAAGAGCACACGGTTTCTCAAATGGTCTGGATTTGGACAGATTGAACTGGGCTAACTACGACCTTGTTGTAATTGATGAATCGCATAACTTCCGTAATGGCGCAGGTACTCATGCCAATACTCGTGAAAACCGATATGTGAAGTTAATGGATAAAGTCATCAGGGCTGGTGTTAAGACTAAGGTTTTAATGCTGTCTGCAACACCGGTAAATAATAGATTTGTTGACTTAAAGAATCAGCTTGCAATTGCATATGAAGGCGATTCAGAAAACATGAATAAGCAACTGAATACAACAAAGACAATAGAAGAAATCTTCAAGCAAGCCCAGAGAGCTTTCAACACATGGAGCAAACTTGAGCCAGAAGCAAGAACAACAGATGCGCTTCTTAGAACACTTGATTTTGATTTCTTTGAATTGCTCGATAGTGTAACGATTGCTCGTTCAAGAAAGCACATCGAGAAATATTATGATACTACTGAAATTGGAAAGTTCCCTGAGAGAAAGAAACCTATTTCACGACGTCCTCAGTTAACAGACCTGAATTCAGCTATCAACTACAACGAGATATATGAGCAGTTAATGCTTTTAACCTTATGCATTTATACACCTTCAAACTACATCTTCCCTAGCAAGATGCAGAAATATATCGACCTTACTCATAACAAGGGAGACAACCTTACACAGACCGGTCGTGAAGAAGGTATCAGAAGGCTGATGAGCATTAACCTCTTAAAACGTATGGAAAGCTCAGTTAATTCATTTCAGCTTACACTTAAGAGAATTAAGGCATTAATCGAAAGCACAATTGAAGCTATTGATAATTTTGAAAAGTATGACGTTGCTGATATTGACATGTACGAAGCATCAGATTCAGAGTTTGATATGGATGATGGTAATACAGAATACTTCACAGTCGGTAAGAAAGTAAAAATAGAACTGGCTGATATGGACTATAAGTCATGGCGTACAGAATTAAAGGCAGATGCAGATGTTCTTGAACTGCTGACATTAATGGTTGCAGATATTACACCGGAACACGACAGTAAGCTTCAGGAATTATTGAAATTGGTATCTGAGAAAATAGAGAACCCAATCAATCCGGGCAACAAGAAAGTATTAATCTTTTCAGCTTTTTCTGATACTGCAGAATACCTTTATGACAACGTTAGTGCATATATTAAAGATAAATATGGACTTGATACAGCGGTTATTACTGGTTCTATTGATGGAAAAACAACTATTAAGGGCTTTAGAGCAACGTTGAATAATGTTCTTACTTGCTTCTCACCGATTTCAAAAGGTAGAGATGTATTGATGCCGGGAGGCAATACTGAGATTGATATTCTTATTGCTACAGACTGTATTTCAGAAGGTCAGAACCTTCAGGACTGCGATTATCTTGTGAATTATGATATTCACTGGAACCCTGTGCGTATCATTCAGAGATTTGGTCGTATAGACCGTATTGGTAGTAGAAACTCGCAGATTCAGCTTGTAAATTTCTGGCCGGATATGGATTTGGATGAATACATCAACCTGAAGGGTCGAGTAGAAACAAGAATGAAGATTTCTGTAATGACTTCTACCGGTGATGATGACCTAATTAATCCAGAGGAAAAAGGCGATCTTCAATATCGTGAGCAGCAGCTTAAACGACTTCAGGAAGAAGTAGTCGATATTGAAGATATGTCCAGTGGTATTTCTATCATGGATTTAGGGTTGAATGAGTTCAGATTAGACCTCCTTGAATATGTAAAAAATCATGGTGACTTAGATAAGAAGCCAAAAGGAATGCATGCTGTTGTTCCAGCAACTGATGAGTTACCGGAAGGCCTTGTATTCATTCTTAAAAATATAAACAACAGTGTAAATATTGATGACCAGAACAGAATTCATCCCTTCTATATGGTTTACATCGGAATGGATGGAAAAGTTGTATGTGACTACTTAAATCCAAAGAAGATGCTGGATGACATTCGACTTCTTTGTCGTGGCAAAAAGGAACCGATTAAGGATTTATGCCAGCGATTCAACGAAGAAACAGATGATGGCAAAGATATGACAGAAATGTCAGAACTTCTTAGTGAAGCAATCAATTCTATTATTGACTGCAAGGAAGAAAGTGATATTGACAGCCTGTTTTCTGCTGGAGGCACATCAGCATTGATGTCTGCAGTTTCAGGACTAGATGACTTTGAACTTATCTGCTTCTTGGTTGTTAAATGAACGGAGGGCGAACGATGATAGGATTGCCAAAAACTACGGAATTTAATAAACGAATTCCAAAGCAAAAATTCTATGAAAACATGGATATCTCACCTATACTTAAAAATGTATTTGTGGAGCAGGTAAAGATTATCTATTGGAGAAATAAAATAGCAGCATCCACAACGAACCTTGCTGCTGGAAGTCATGTAACGGAACTGGAGGTGTTTGAGGTTCGATTGAACAGTTCGGTGCTTGATGATAGCCTGTTAAGACAGATTGATAAAGAAATTCCCTATCACATTCTGTTCTTGCTGGAATACCAAGGAAAGTATCAAGCATGGATTGGATACAAGGAAGCTGCAGCATCTGGTAATAAAGCCTTTAAGGTAAACGGATATTATCATACAGAATGGTTAACTGAAGACGAGCTACCATTGAAGCTGGAAGGTCTAAATGTTGATGTTGTGTATGAAAATTTTGTGCGTCAGATAGCCGGAGATAAGTTAAAAACGGAAGATGCCGGTGAAACTTTAAAAGAGTCTGTTGCAAGAGATGAACAGAAACAAGCCTTGCAAAAGCAGATAGCAACACTACAGGCTAAAATCCGTAAGGAAAAACAGCTAAATAAACAGATGCAAATGAATACAGAGCTGAAGAAGCTCAAGAAAGAATTGGAGGCAATATAATGGATAAAATGAGAATGGAATCAGTCGATTTGACTGCTCAGAATATTGATAAGATAGGTGCACTCTTCCCTAACTGTATCACTGAAGCAGTTGATGAAAATGGACGTCCTAAGAAAGCTATTAATTTTGAGCTTTTAAAGCAGATGCTTTCCGGCGATGTGCTTGATGGTGATGAGGCTTATGAGTTTACTTGGGTTGGTAAGAAAGCAACTATTGTAGAAGCTAACAAGCCTATCAGAAAGACTCTTCGTCCTTGTAAGGAAGAAAGCGTTGATTGGGATAATTCTGAAAACTTATACATTGAGGGTGACAACCTGGAAGTTCTGAAACTTTTGCAGGAAAGCTACCTCGGTAAGGTCAAGATGATTTATATCGACCCACCTTATAATACAGGCAATGACTTCATTTATGCTGATGATTTTATGCGTTCTCAAGATGTTGAAAATCGAGAAATGGGTATGTTTGATGATGATGGAAATCGACTGTTTAAGAATACTGATACTAATGGCAGATTTCACTCCGACTGGTGTTCGATGTTCTATTCCCGTGTGCTTTTGGCAAGGAACCTGCTGTCAGATGACGGTGTAATTGTTATAAGCATAGACGATAACGAAGCAGAGAATGTGCAAAATATTTGCAATGAGATATTTGGAGAATCCAATTTTATAGCCAACCTCATTTGGAAAAGCAAGAGTGGCGGTGCTAATGACTCAAAATTCTTCGCTGTTGACCACGAGTATCTTTTTGTTTATGCAAAAAAAGCCGATATGTTTGTTCTTAACCTGGATAACGAAGCGACAGTTACCACGTCATATAATCGTAGAGACGAAAAAGGTGAATATGCATTGGATAGATTGGACAAACAAAGCATCCGTTACTCTGAGGCGCTTGACTATGAAATAATTGGACCTGATGGAGCTTCGTATTTTCCTAAGCATAAAGACCCACTTCATCCCAATGCGACGTGGCGTTGGAGTAAAGACCATGTGCAAAGCAGCTATGATGAGTTGGTTTTTGAAAATGGGTGTGTGTATACAAAGAACTACAAGAAATCCGGAGCAATTGCTCGTAGCTTGCTGATTGAAGAAAGATTCGGGCGAACCAGGACAGGAAAGACGGATTGTTTCGCCCTTTTCAATCGAGATTATTTCTCTAATCCGAAGCCATACAAGCTGATTCGTTATTTATGCATGATTGCAACAAGTGACGACTCTATCGTAATGGACTTTTTCTCTGGTTCTGCGACAACAGCGCAAGCTGTGATGCAAATCAACGCAGAGGACGGTAGTTGCCGTAAATTTATTCTCGTACAATTACCAGAAAAGTGTGATGAAAAATCCGAAGCACATAAGGCGGGCTACTATAATATTTGCGAGATTGGCAAAGAACGTATCCGTCGTGCCGCAAAGAAAATTACTGACGAAAATCCGTCCGCTACCTTTGACGGTGGCTTCCGTGTATTCAAACTGGATGAAAGCAATATGAAGGACGTGTTCTATGCACCTGCTGAATACGACCAGAACCTTCTGTCCATGCTCGAATCAAACATTAAGGAAGACCGTACAGATCTTGACCTGTTATTCGGTTGTCTGCTTGAATGGGGACTTCCTTTGTCGCTTCCTTATTCATCAGAAACTATCGAAGGATGCACTGTTCACAACTATAACGATGGCGACCTTATCGCTTGTTTTGATAAAAATGTTTCAGATAGCGTAATTAAGGAAATTGCAAAGAGACAGCCACTTCGTGCAGTGTTCCGTGATAGCAGTTTTGCTAACAGTCCTTCAAAGATTAATGTAGGAGAAATCTTTAAGTTAATGGCACCAGACACAAGAGTAAAGGTTATTTAAGGAGGTCTCGCTATGAAGCTACGATTTAAGCATCAGAAATTCCAAGCAGATGCTGCCAAAGCTGTAGTCGATGTATTTGCTGGCCAGCCTTATTTAAGGCCATCTTATATGATGGATAGGGGTTCTGGATATTACCAGCAGTCATTTACTGATGAAGAGGATTTTACTGGTTGGAGTAACCAAAAGATTGTACCTGAATTAAACGATAGATTGATTCTGGAACATATTCAAACAATACAAAGAGCAAATCAGATTAAGCCTTCTATGAAGCTGGAAGGAAGGTTTAATCTGACTATCGAAATGGAGACCGGTGTTGGTAAAACATATACATACATTAAAACTATGTATGAGCTTAACCGTGCTTATGGTTGGAGCAAGTTTATAGTTGTTGTACCAAGCATTGCAATCCGTGAAGGTGTATATAAGTCATTTCAGGTAACTCAGGAGCATTTTTCAGAAGAGTATGGTAAGAAGATTCGCTTCTTTATTTACAATTCTACTCAGCTTACTGAAATTGACCGCTTTGCATCAGATAGTTCTATTAATGTAATGATTATCAACTCACAGGCATTTAATGCTCGTGGAAAAGATGCGAGACGTATCTATATGAAACTCGATGAGTTCCGTTCTCGTCGTCCGATTGATATTATTGCAAAAACAAATCCTATCATGATTATTGATGAGCCACAGTCTGTAGAAGGTAAACAAACTAAGGAAAACTTGAAACAGTTTAATCCTTTAATGACACTTCGTTATTCTGCGACTCACAAGTCAGATAGTATTTATAATATGATTTACCGTTTAGATGCTATGGAAGCCTATAACAAGCGCCTTGTTAAGAAGATAGCTGTTAAGGGAATCACCGAATCAGGTAGTACCGCTACTGAAAGCTATATTTATTTAGAAAGTATTAATCTTTCAAAGGCCGCACCTACAGCTACAATCCAGTTTGATTTTAAAGGTGTGACAGGGATAAGAAAGATTACACGTACTGTTTCAGAAGGTTATAACCTTTATGATAATTCTGGACAGATGGAAGAGTACAAGCAGGGATTTGTTGTTTCCAGAATTGATGGACGTGATGATTCTGTAGAATTTATTAATGGTATTAAACTGTTTGCTGGTGATGTTATTGGTAAGGTATCAGAAGACCAACTTCGCCGCATTCAGATTAGAGAAACAATTCTTTCTCATATTCAGAGAGAAAGAGAATTGTTCTACAAGGGTATTAAAGTTCTTTCGCTGTTCTTTATTGATGAGGTTGCCAAGTACAAACAGTATGATGTAGCTGGTCAGCCTATGAATGGTTCTTATGCGGATATGTTTGAAGAAGAATATAGAGATGTAGTAGGGCATCTTCAAATAGGAATGGGGGAAGATGAATATATAAACTATCTTTCTGAAATTCTAGCAGAAAAAACTCATGCAGGTTACTTTTCTATCGATAAAAAAGGAAAACTAATTGATAGTAAGGCCAATGAAAAGAGGGAAAATACCAAAGAAAAGATGTCAAATGACGTTGATGCCTACGATCTTATTATGAAAAACAAAGAGCTTCTTCTTGATAGAAATCCAAAGAAGTCTCCTGTTAGATTTATATTCTCTCATTCCGCACTTCGTGAAGGTTGGGATAACCCTAATGTATTTCAGATTTGTACATTGAAACAGAGTAGCAGCGATGTACGTAAACGTCAGGAAGTAGGTCGTGGACTTCGCCTTTGTGTTAACCAAGATGGTGAGCGTATGGATACTAACATGCTTGGTAATGATGTTCATAATGTAAATGTTCTTACTGTTATTGCAAGTGAAAGCTATGATAGCTTTGCGAAGGGTCTACAGAATGAAATTGCAGAAGCAGTTGCTGACAGACCAAAGGCAGTTACTGCAGAATTGTTCATTGGAAAAGTTATCAAGGATGATAAGGGTAATGAGCAAGTTGTTGATGGTGACACAGGTAGAGCAATCCACTTTGACCTTATTGTTAATGGTTATATTGATAAGAAGGGCGTTCTTACTGATAAATACTATGAAGATAAGGCAAATGGTGAATTGAAGGTTGCTGAAGAAGTAGCCGATTCTGCTGCATCAGTAATTGAGATTATTGATTCTATCTATGATAGTCGTTCGGTTGGAATTGAAGATGCACGTAAAAATAATGTTGAATTGGAAGTTGATGAAGATAAACTGGCTATGCCCGAATTCAAAGCATTGTGGAATAAGATTAACTCCAAGTCTGTATACGTGGTAGATTTTGATACGGATGAGTTGATAAGAAAATCAATTAACTCCCTTGATAAAAAGCTCATTGTTTCAAAAATTTACTTTAAGGTTGAAACTGGATCAATGGAACAGATTAAATCTAAAGAAGAACTTACTAGCGGTGCGTCTTTCGTTAAGGAAGAGTCCTCAAGCTGCGGTAATGTCATTGCTGCAAGTTCTAATGTTAAATATGATTTGATTGGAAAACTTGTAGACGAAACAGGACTTACGAGAAAAGCTATTATTCAAATTCTTCAGGGAATTCAGCCTGCAACTTTTAATCAGTTTAAAAACAATCCGGAAGAATTCATTATTAAGGTAGCAGCACTTATTAATGATGAAAAAGCAACTGCTATTATTCAGCATATTACATATGATGTAATGGATGAAAAGTATAGCACAGATGTATTTACTGACCCTACAATCAAAGGACGCTTAGGGGTGAATGCTATGAAGGCAAAGAAGCATCTGTATGACCATATTGTTTATGATTCATCCAACGAGCAGGCGTTTGCAACCGAACTGGATACAAATACAAATGTAGCAGTATATGTTAAGTTACCGGATGGATTCTATATTTCAACTCCGGTTGGACATTACAATCCTGACTGGGCAATTGCATTCTATGAAGGAACCGTTAAGCATATTTATTTTATTGCTGAGACAAAGGGTTCCATGAATTCAATGCAGCTTCGGTTAATCGAAGAATCAAAGATTCACTGCGCAAGAGAACACTTTAAGGCCATAAGTAGTGGCGAAGTTGTTTACGATGTTGTTGACAGTTATAAGACTTTGATTGAAAAGGTGATGAAATGATTTGATGAAGAGGAAGGGTATTTTGAGTTTTTAGTTTGGATGATAGTGTAATGTGCTATAACATATGTTACACAATTGAATAAAAAAAGAGAGGAACTCTGATACAATAGTAATAACTATAAAACCATTTAGTAAAGGAGTCCTCTCATGTCCATTATAACAGAAGAAATGCGTTACCGCCAAAATTATGTGAATTTGCTAAAAAATATGGAGTTACAAAAGCCGCAAGGCGATATCATACTAACCGTCAGTTTGTGTATAGACAACTAAAAAAGTATGATGGCACAGTAAGGAGTTTAGCTGAAATGAAAAACATGGGAATTCTATTGAAAAATATAGAGATAAAGAAAAATAGTTGATATAAGTTAGCTATTATAAAAATAATGAGAGGGTGCTTATGCCAAATTTAAAAGCAAAAGAATATAGGAAGTTTGAAGATATTAAGTATGTTAGAGAAGATGGAAGTGAGTATTGGAGTGTAAGAGAACTTGCTGATGTGCTTGATTATTCTCAATGGCGAAACTTTCAAAAGGTCATTGATAGAGCAATAATTGCATGTGAGAATAGCGGACATGAAGTAACATACGATTTTGCTGAGGTCAGCAAAATCGTGGAAGCAGGTGCTACAAGTAAGTCTATCCTGGGAGGTGCTTAGGTGGTTAAAAAATTAAACAATGGAAAAACTACTGATGGCCTGATGCGCCATATTCGAGATAATCATAAAACGGAGATTGGCGGATCTCGACAAAAGCAAGAATTATTAAACATGGGCTATTACCATGGATACAAAGCGCTGCGATTTATAAAAAAGAGAAGCAACGACCAAAAGTATGAGAAGTTTGAGCAAATCAAGACGATTCACGATTTCGATAACCGTCTGAAAAGGATCTTCTACCCCATATTAATACAAGTTGAAACTAGTCTAAAGAATAGATTAATGGATTGTTTAGTCCCTCAAGAAAATCCTTCTATCGAGTATATTTACAATAATATGCTAGTGGATTACAGGCGAAATAAGCCAGGCGACAAGAAATACAAAAGATATCTGAATAGGCGTTTAGAATTACGAAATAAAATTGATGAAACTATTGCTTACCATTATTCAAAAGGAAATCCTGTTATTTCCCACTTCTTTCATAATTCTAAACCTGTACCGCCTTGGGCATATTTTGAAGTTATTTCCTTTGGTGAATTTGGAAATTTTCTATATTGTTTAGATAGAAGTTACAAGATAGAATTTGCTGATAAATTGGGCATTCATCACTCGGGAATGAATCAAAATGGTAGGATTATTGAAAATATGGTATTTGCCTTAACATCATTAAGAAATGCTGTAATGCATAACTCTGTCATTTTCGATTGTAGATTTAATAACGATGATCAATCAAATCAAATTAAAAGCTACATCAAGAATAAAACGGGTGTTGAAAATATTTCTTTTTCTCATATTGAAGACTTCCTAATTCTAACTATTTTCTTGCTAAAATCCCAAAAAACGAGTATAACTGAACTAAAGAAGATAGTAAGAGAATTCGAAAGTGCTGTAAAGAGTCTTGAGAAAAACATTCCTAACTCTGCTTTCTTCCAAATTTTGGGAACTGATATAAACAATAAATTGGCTCAAGTAAAGTCTTTCATCAGTTAAATCTTTACAAATTCGGCATTTATTGCTATAATAATAAGCAAATAGGGGCGTATTACTTCGGTTTACGTTTGAAGAGTTGGATTCGTCCGGCTCTTTTTAATTTAGGTTGTATAATTTTTAGCGTTGGTGAGAGAAAAAAAATTCTCTCCCAACGCTAAATTTTTTGCAAAAAATAGGAACACACATCAAATCTCATGTATAATTTAAATCGCACAAAATAAAAAAAGGAGAAATGATATGTGTTCTAATGGTAGTATAACAGAAATTTTAGGAATTAACGATAACAATTTAGTAATTTTAGGGAACGAAAAGGCAACATCCATAGCTATAAGCTTGCTATGGATATTGAAACATATTTTAATAGATTTTTTGATTTAAATTATCACTAATGTTATTTGACATAGAGCCAAAATGAGCTTCCAACGCTGAAATTTTGCGAAAAAATCTATTGATTATCAAATATATAAGTGTATTTAACATTCAAAAATATGATATAATATAAAGTGTTTATATATAGGTTAGTAGTAAAAAGTCTAATAAAATCAAGGGTTTTAGTGCTTCTGCAAAAAAATATAATCTATATGTTGTTTAGAGTTATCTAAATTTTACACTTTACAACAACACATAAAATAAGAAAGGAGTACTACTTTGTCAAAGGTAAAAAAAGATAAAATAGAGGCTCAAGGTTTTAGTATAGAAGTATATACTGAAGATTACATGAATGATTATATTTCATTAACAGATGTTGCCAAATATAAAAATGAAGATGATCCAAGGTTTGTTATACAAAATTGGATGAGAAATAGAAATACACTTGAGTTTATAGGATTGTGGGAAACATTAAACAATGAAAATTTTAACCGTGTGCAATTCGACACGTTTAAAATGGAAGCAGGGCTTAATAGATTTACCATGACGCCTCAAAAATGGATTGAGAGCACGAAGGCAAAAGGTATCGTGTCAAAAGCAGGTAGGCACGGTGGAACATACGCACATAGTGATATTGCATTAGAATTCGCTTCGTGGTTATCTCCAGAATTTAAATTATATATAATTCAAGACTATAAGAGATTGAAAAATGATGAAACTTCTAAATTATCTTTAACATGGAATTTACACAGATAGATATCAAAAATTAATTATAAAATTCATACAGATGCAATTAAGACATATATATTAAAAGATTTAACTGAACATCAGCTAGGTTTTAAATATGCAAGTGAGGCTGATATGTTAAATGTTGCCTTGTTCGATAAGACTGCTAAAGAGTGGAGAGATGAAAATAAAGATTTAAAAGGTAACATGAGAGATTATACAATCAACCCAAGAAAAATATTTTGATATCTTTGAGGCTGATATGGATAATAGTATCGTAATTTGTTTTGAAAACCTTCCATCATTGTGATGGGAGGCTTTTGTAGAAATATTAATTTATTAGGAGTGAAAAATGATAGATCTATGCGAATATATAAAGGGAAATAAAGACCTAAACACCTTGATGATGCATGAATGTGATATATATTTTTATAAGCAAAGTCAGGAAATTCAATTTCAGAGCAATCAAGAGATATACTCTATACCATGTAAGGCCTTCGCACGGGATGGGAGTGGTGGAGAGTTTGTCTTTTTGAATGATGGTAGCATAGGATTTATCGGTAGCGAAGGAGAGGTCGGTAGGATAGCAGAAAACTTAGAAGAGCTACTAACTTTTTTAATCCATGCAGGAAATATTTTCGACTTTAACTGTAGATACATTTATCAAAATCAAGGTCTACTGAAAAAATATTGTGACGGATATTTATCAAAAGTAAGGGAAAACTATAGGACTGAGGGCAAAGACTGGGATAAGGTTAGATCTAATATTGCAAAAGACTTAGGTCTTTCTTTTAAACCTGATGAATTAGCAGACTTAGCAATGAATTTTTATAAAGCTGCTACAAGAAGTCCATATTTTTCCTGCAAATATGCCGATGGTGAAAATGAGTATATTTGTGATTCAGTACTTTCAGATATTGTGGGCCTGTGGGTGAAGGAACTTACAGGCATGACTAAAGAGGAAATAGAAATGAGCATTAACAAAGGCTAACTATTTATTAGGAAAAGAAGTTAGAGGTGCTATTGGAAAAATGGTTAATTGTATAATCTATTTGTACAATTAACCTTATAAAAATAATACAGAAGATGAATATATAGAGAGGAATGCTATGGAAAAGGGAATAATATATTTAATGACGACAGTTGTTAATGGTCTCATAAAAATTGGCAAGACCGGAAACGACCAATTTGAAAACAGAATGAGATTTTTAGAAAGCAATGGGTATGCAAATATAACTGGATTGAAGAGAGAGTTTGCTATTGAAGTTGATGGATATGATGATAAGGAAAAGCTTATCCATGATATTTTTAGTAAAAGTAGAATTGCTAATACAGAATTATTTGCCTTGGATATTGAAATAGCAAAATCCTTACTAGCATCTTTGGACGGCAAGCAAATTTATCCAAAAGACAAGACCAAGAAAGAAGTGTTTAGAGAATCTACAGTAGAGATGAGTTTAGCATCTGATGGAGGATTTATTCCAGATGGCGAGTACATATTAAACCGCAAAATAAGGGGATTTGGAAAAGTAAATGGAAAAGCTGTTGTTAAAGATGGAGTTTTTACCTTATTAAAGGGAAGTTATTGTGGGAATACGGGTAAGGGATATATTCCATCAATCAGGAGAAATGCGAAGATAAAGGATAACATATTACAGGAAGATATTATATGTAGCAATCCTTCTAGTGCAGGTTGGATAGTAATTGGTAAATCTAATAATGGCTGGCTGGAGTGGAAAGACTTAAAAGGAAATTCTATAGAAATTTATAGGGGTAAATAAGTATAGATCTTGTTCCTTAATAATACAAATATAGTAGAAATATATAATTAGTTATCTGAAAAATTTAAAAATAGTAGGAGAATAATCATGGAAGAATTAGAACTTTTATTTGAATCATGGAAAAAGAAAGAGAAGCACTTAGGAAAAATATTTAATAGCGACGGTATTATCTGTGAAGAAGAATGGAAGAAGCAAGATAAGAAAATATTATTTATACTCAAAGAAGCATATCACAGAGATATAAAAATTGTGAATGATTATGATCTTGCAGAGGATTTATCTAATAATGGCCCTTGGAAAAATATTTGGAAAAGAGTTGCAGAATGGTCATATGGACTTGTAAAAACTACTAGCAATTATACTGAACCATATAGAAGCTTGAATGAGGCTGAAGCAAACTCATATCTTAAGAAAGTGGCTGTAATAAATATTAAAAAGAGTGATGGAAAATCAAAGTCTGATTATAATGAGATAATACAATATGCAGAATATGATGCAAAGGAAATATTAAGAGAGATAGAAATTATTAATCCAGATATTATAGTTTGTGGTTATACTATAGGTCCTCTAAATGCTACATTAAAGAAAATGGATCCAACATTTGTTCCATTTAAATACAATAAGAAGGCTACCTCAGAAAATTATCATTACGTTTGGAAAAACCGTATTGTTATAGACTACTATCATCCGGCAGCTAGATATCCAGCATTAATGAGTTACTACGGTTTAATGGGATGTTACAGAGATGCACTAAGAAACGATATAATCATAAAATAGAAAAAAGGCCTACAAAGTTTTTGCTATTGTCATTACATTTAATGCAAAAATAAAAGATAATATATTACAAGAAGATATTGTATGTATAAATCCATCAAGTGCCGGTTGGATAGTTATTGGTAAATCTAATAATGGCTGGGTAGAATGGAAAGATTTACAAGGAAATTCTATTAAAAAAATACATTGGGAGATTTAAAATTTAGTTATAGAGGTATAAATTGTATTATTTCAGATAAAGACGGCTATGTATCTGGGTTTTAATTCCACACAATGTAATCTTTGAATATAGAGGAAGTTAACCATAAACTATATAAAGAGGCAAGATTAAAAAAATAAGCAAGGCGATGCGATTAGCATTATATGAAGAAATGAAAAAATATAGGAATACCTATCACACCTGATATAACTAAAATTAAAAATAAGTAGGTGATAATTTGAAATATCTAGTTGATATAAGGGATGAAATTTTAATAAGAGAAAAAGAACCTTTGTTATTGGAAGCTTATTCTTACACTGATCGAGAGTGGGTTGAAGGAGATTGGTTGGTTGGGGTTTATGATGGCAGTATAACAACAATAGCGATCACTGAATTAGAAGCCAAAGAGTTGATAAGAAATAAAGAACTGTATAAAAGCATAATAAAAAATAATATAGAAAAGTAATTGTTGGACTTATTTTTCTTCGTAATATATCTAGTGCCTTTGAAAAGCGTTATGAGGAACTCATATGTCTAAGGTTAAAAAAGAAACGATTGAAGCAAAAGGTTTTGCTATTCAAATTTATACTGAAGACTTTAAAAACGACTATATAAGTCTAACAGATATTGCTAGGTATAAAAGCGATGAACCAAGTGATGTAATTAAAAATTGGATGAGAAGAAAAGATA
>ERZ773018.1024-NODE-1024-length-15500-cov-3.618906_pt1 | contig 15500 bp, 15 predicted proteins | sample MGYA00580840_ERZ773018 | MGnify/ENA primary metagenome ERZ773018 (study PRJEB29015, sample SAMEA2738125) | human oral metagenome | biome: human oral; feature: human-associated habitat; material: saliva | place: China | collected 2256 ... | reverse complement strand
AATCGTTACGATAAACATACGCTCATCTCTTGTTTGTAAATCCTTTAGAAGTAGCTTGATATTATCGCCGTAAGTGATAAGGTCGCTTGGAAGTATATCCATATCGTATCCGGAGCGAACCGCCTTTTTATTCTCCTCGATTTTCATCTTGTCGATGTCGGTATTCTTCCTTTTGACCATCTTAATGGCTTCCGTCTGCTCAACCGCCTTTATATGAAACGATATATTGATGTTGTCATCTATATCTAAAAACTCCGCAAGCATTCTGTCCGAAAGCTCACTTGCAAGGATTTGAAGATGGCTGACAGTTCCGATGTATTTGCCAAACTTAAAGTATTTGCTTGGGATAAAGTTAAAGCTATCCGGTGTAATTACCGTCTTTGTGCTTTCCCTTGGCTTTAAGTCTTTGTAGGAAAAAGAAAAGAGCTTATCGGGATTTAATATATCGTGTAAGACTTTCAGTCTTTCTTCTCCCGTTAAGCCCTCGGCTCTAACTCCCATATTTTTTAGATTGGACAGAATATCAAGCTCCAGTCTTTCAAGCTTTACCGTAGCCTGTTCTAAATTATCCGCCTCTACACCAAAGGAAATATACTTTGATTTTTTAAGTCCGTTATTACCCTTGGCAAGCTGGCTTTTAAGCATTTCACGAAACTCAAGGCGAATATCGTCGTACCCGTCATTTTTATCGGGAATTTGAATGGCAGCTTTCAGTTCATTGTTTCTTCCAAGCTGATTGATATACGAAAACTCAATATCTACGCTCGGATCAAATGAATTTAAGACATTGGCAAACTGATTAAAGATAAGGTCTTTATCTTCCTCTAATGCAAGTTGATAGTTAATATCCTGAAAGGCAATGCACTTATTAAAATGCTTTTCGTCAAGCTGACAAATACCGCTTTTTAGCATTCTAAGATACGGAATGGTGTCTTCAACCGTAAATCTTTTCGCTTCTTTCTTCAGTATAAGATCAAGAAAAGATTTATTTTTCTTTCCCTTTCCCGTCTTGTCGCTTCTTAGATTTTTCGTGTTTTGTGCCAAGATTTTTTGATTTTTTTCTAAGCTTATCTGCTGTATTTTTCTTTTCTTGTTCAAGGTAAACCTCCTTTCTCACTCTCTTACCGGGCTGATAGAATTTGTGCAAATAGATGTATTTAAAGTATTTTTCAAATGTCAGTCCGTCTTTTTCAAAAAGCGTTATAAAAAAGATTGGCAAGGTCGCTACAATCAGGAAAATAACCGCTATATCGTTCGGCACAAACTTTCTCATAAAAAGATAAGTAGGAATGCCTACAAGTGCCGCTACCGAAAATCCGATAAGCTGTCTTCTTGTTAAATTGAAAGCCACCTTTGTCTTAACTTTCTTTAAATCTTTTGGGATTGGTACATACGCCATAGCTTACCTCCCACAGTTTCTGATAGTTTCTATTTCCTCAAAATGTTCATAGACAGTGCCGATTTCATCTCTTATCTCTTCAAGCTCCTCTGCCACTATTTTGCTGTGGCGATTTAGAAAGTCATTTTCCACGCTTTGAAACATTTTGATGTCGGAAATTTCTCTTTTAATCTTCTTTCTGAACCTCTTTTCGGAAACAGCAGCCGTTACAATTCCAATAAGTGAAACTGCCGCAATACCGTACATACAAATATTTTTTCTCATATATTTTTTCCTCCTTAATGTGCATTCATCACGCTTTTAGCAAGTGTTCCGCTCTTTAGAAGCATTAAGCCAAGCAGCACCGAATAGCCAAGTACGGCAAAGATGCTTGCGTGAATATCTGTAATTTCTATCGTTTTTATTAGAACGGCGTATATGCCGAAGCAAACCATTAAAAACAGTCCCTGTAATCCAAGTGCGAACAAACCTTTTATATAATTATTTCCAATTTGCCCCCACTCTTTATTTCCCATTGTGGCAAAGGGTATTGCGGAAACCGATGCGTAGATATATATCTCAAACATTCTTCCGTAAACTACAAGCATAATGACGATTGAAACCGCCTGTATTGCAAGTTTTACCATTGATGTTTCAAGAAGTATGCCGAGCAGCTCTCCTAAGCCTTTTTCTTTTAAGCCATCTACCATCGCCACAATTTCATCTCCGGTAACAACAGCAGAAGTGTTAATCACTCCTGCCGCCTTGTTCACCAGATTTTGTGCGACATCAAATACCGCCATTGAAAAATCAAAGGCGTGAGATACAAGCCATACGGCAATCCACATCTTGATGATGTATTTAAAGAACTCGAAAGTATCCGTGTCGTGCATATTGTTCTTTTGCATAACCATGTTGATGAGTTCAATGCAAAGCACTGCCGTAATAATCAGCCCTGCAATCGGGATAATCACAGAGTCGTTTATGCTTTTGATAAAGCTAAATACTTCCGAGTTCCAGCCCATAGGCGTTTGTCCCACATCCGTTGCCATCTTTCCGACTTGATTGTTGATGTCAAGGAACATATCTTCCAAGTTTGCCTGGATTCCGCCGAGCAGAAGGTCTTTGAAAAACTCTTCTATCTTGTCGAAAATTCCAAACATAGGCTATCTCCTTACTTTAAGACATTTGCAAGAAGTGGGATAAGTTTAAGTCCGATAAGGACAATACCTCCTCCAGCCATAAGCTGCTTAATACCTTGGCTCTTAGCACCGGATAGTGATAGGTAATCCTTTGATGTAATCTCCGGATTTTCCCCCACTTCACACCGTGCATGCGACTTTCACCGCACACGGCGTTCCATCACAAGAAAGATTTTCACGTTTTAACTAAGACTTACACACTTCGTAACAAATTATTTTTTCTCTAAATTAGTGGCAATTCTGCCATTTTTCTAAGCTTATTACATTTCTCAATCTGCTTGATTGTTAACCCAAGCTCTTTTATATATTTTTGGATTGTATCTTCTTTTGTTGCATGGATGAGTATATGAACTGCCTCCGTAACAAGAATTAAGTTGCTGTAACTGTCTGTACCGCCTTGTTCAAGCGGTATCTTGTGATGGCAATGTATATCGTTTGGTGTAAGTTTTATTCCTGTTACTCCACATCTGCCATATTGAGCTGCAAAGAGCGAAATTCTGTTGTCTGCAAATTCTATGCTTTTATCAAGCACAGGGTGCTTCATCAGCCAGACAAGTGTATCTACATCAATTTGTAGATTTTTATGAATGAAAGCTCTGCCCTTTACAGTGTATTTATTTACAGCCTTTTTCTTATGTTTTGCGTCCTTTGTCCTTATATATCCCACCGGAATTAGCGGATATCCATTAAGGAAGCGAAGTTGTTTACTTTTTCCATATTTTTCTTTGATAAATCCTTTGTTTAGTGTTCCATTGGTTTTAATATCAAGTCTGTTGTTCATCTGCTTTTTAATGTGAAAGGCTATTTTAGCAAAGTCCAAACTCACGTTTGTTGCTATTTGGTAATAATTATGCAAGCCTGAAACAGTGGCATTATACTTAGCTATTGCTTTGTACTGTTCCTTTTCGTTTGCAGGTCTTTTTATATCTGCAACACTTTTAGAAATATTTTCTTTTGCCTTTTTCAGTGCCTTATCACTTATATGCGACTGTACAACAAACTTTTTGCCTTTTGGTTTAACCTTAAGCTTGAAGCCTAAGAACTCCGAATACCTTTGTTTTAGATTTGTTATTTTAGATTTTTCTTCACTTACATTTAGTTTTAATCTGTCTTGCAACCATTTTGTAACTGCCTGATAGGTTCTTTTTGCATCGTAGTAATTACGGCAAAATATCTTGAAATCATCGGCATACCTTACAATGTATATTTCTTTCAGGTTGCTTGTTCTTAAAGCTCTGTAGGTATGGCTTTTTATCTCTGTTCCTTGACTGTTCGTTCTCTGTTTATATGGATAATGCGTGGGCATTGTCAGCCATTGAGAAGAAACCCACCAATCTAATTCGTTCAAGACTACATTAGATAGTAGCGGTGATAATATACCGCCTTGTGGTGTTCCCTTTGTTGGTGTAATTACCTTTTTATCGGGCATAACAATATCTGCTTTCAGCATTTCCTTAATGATACAAAGTAACTTTTTGTCTTGGATTCCCAAATTCCAAAGCTGCCTTATGAGCTTTGCATGATATACGTTATCGAAAAATCCTTGTATATCAATATCAACCACATAATGTAAGTGCTGTATCTGCATTAGTCTTGCACATTCTGCGATAGCGTGTTCCGTACTCCTGTTAGGTCGAAACCCATAGGAACTGTCATGAAACTTGGCTTCACATATCGGCTCCAATATTTGCAAGATACATTGTTGTACAATTCTGTCTACAATAGTCGGTATTCCTAAAGGTCTTATTTTCCCGTTAGGCTTTAGTATCTCCACTCTCTTTACAGGACGTGGTTTATACCAATGAAACTGTTTTTGTATGAGAGAAATGTATTCTTCTTCATTTAGCCTTGATAGATGTTTTATTGTTCTGCCATCTACTCCGGCTGTATGACTGCCTTTGTTCCCTTTGATACTACGATAGGCGAGTTTAATATTTTCTCTTGAAGTTATCAGCTCCATTAAATTTGAAAATACTTTATTATTACCGCTATCTTCATATAAATCATCAAGGACTTTTTGCAAGTCATAGTATTCCGTATAACGGATTTTGCTTTGTTTCAGTGTTTGTTTCGAAGTGGACACAGTCACCATCTCCTTTCGGATTTGATTTTCTTTGTCATACTCGAAGCTGTGTTTGTCTTAATTTCAGTTCTTGTACTTTCCTGTGACTGGTGGCTATCCCTCCACGAACTTATTATTTTCGCTTCATAGGTACTGTGCCACCGCTTTCACCAAGATAAAGAACGGTTATATGCTGTTTTTACAGTCATTTTCCCATTCAACACTTCATTAGCATTAGACTGCTTCCATGTTCCCGGCTTACCACGTTCCGACAATCTTATCTTTGAATACGTTTAGGTTCTTCCTCTAAGCCTGTGTTTAGCTTTCGCCATATCGCCTGTAACGATATATGGATTTTCATAACAACCATTCTTACTCATCCACAAACACCCCATCTTTGATGGGAATTGCCGTTAGGCAAATTCAAACGTTTAGACTTGTACATTCGGAAGTACGTCAGTGCTTTGGTATACACATTCTCACCATGCGTATTCGACACCCGACATATAGGCAGCACCGTCCACCTCTGGACAGCTTTCGTGTCTGATGTTAATATCAGTCTTACGGCTACTCTCTGCCGACTTCACCGAGCTTTTGACAATGAAATAGTCTAATATTCATTGCCAATCGGAGTATCAGTGTAGGCATTTCAGGGCGTTACCCCGTCATTCTACCTATCAGATTGTCAGTTCTCCTAAGTTTTGAACTTTTAGTCCTTCGACTTAGTGCATAAGCTTTTCACTTATGAACGTGTCGCACGATTGTCATTACCATATCCTTCCATCAGGTTGATAACGCCCCATGCTCCAAGTCCTGCACCTACTGCCATAACCAAAATCTTTAATACATTAACTGCCTGTGTAAAAAATGCCATAAGTTATTCCTCCTCGTTTTCTTCTTTCTTTTCAATCTTGTTATATGACTTCACTACAAAGTTTTTGTAAGTCTTTCCCTCTTTTTCACGCTTCTTAAAGTAGCCGAAGATATGAATCAAATCGCCTTTCTCAAAGGCTTTTGCTATTTCTGTCTTTTCTCCATAAGCTGCACAGTTGATGTACTCCTTTCCCTTTCCGTACTTTTTTACAAGCGTGAAGTTTGCAACTTCAACTTTCTCTCCTTCATTTTCAAAACTTGAGAAAGTAGGCTCTGCCAATAAGTTGGCGTTGATGTTAATCATTTCTTGCTTCATTAAAAATTTCTCCTTTTCTTTTCAATAAAAAAAGCGACCGGAGTTTTTCTTTTCCAATCGCTAACGCTCATACTATTTAATTGTTTCCTTAGTGGGACTTCTGATCCTTATCATCTTGCCTCCTGATTTTGAGTAATAAAAAAGCAGCAAATCTATCTTTTAGACTTACTGCTTAAAACATTACTATAATTACATAAACAAATTGAAATCCACTTCATATCCAGAACTTTTCATTTCTTTTGCAAGTGGTATTTTCCACCCGCCATTACTATCAAAAGTTATATAAACAACCCCTGATATATCATTCGGTTTTTCAATGTCATCTTTTACTAAAGCACATACATTATTTCTTCCCAATTTAGAAATTAAAAATCCATGTTCAAAAACCACGTTCTGTCTTGCTCTACTCTTTATCTCCTTAGGACTATCTTTTTCGTAACCTTTATCACACGGAGTATATAGTACAATTCCAAAACCAACATTTGTGTATTTTTCTATTTTTTCAATGATAGTCATACCCGAACTTGACTGTTCGTGTAATATGATTGGTTCAAAGCCCATCTTTTCTATGAAACGTGCAACTTCTTGCTTAGTTTCATTATCTCTTCCATGAACAATAAACACTTTATTTTTATCTTTTCCTATTATTTCATCTTTATGCCTATCCAATATTGTATGTTGTGTTTTCTTACCTTCATCAAGTAATTCTTTGGTTACGTCAGTTATATATTTATCATATGTAAGTATGTCATTCGGTGACACATACATTATAAGTCCCTGTGGCATATTATCATTTTCATATTGAGATAACGACCTAACTGTTTGCTCCGTTGTCATTACCTTCAGCCTATTTATTTCTCGTTTATTTAACATATAACCATTAAAAACAAATTCCTCATTGTTAAGATATGGAATGACTATATCATTTAACACCTCATCCCTTGATTCCACATCTAAAACTGTAATTTCTTTATTTTGATTTGACTTGCCAATCTTTTCTTTAATTTCAACTAAAACTTGATAATACAATTACAAACACTCCTTTCACAAAATATAAAATAATAAATCATGTTATTATGTCGCTATATCAACTAGATTATAATCAATTATTTATTGCAAATTTCTTCAATATTTCTGCATCATCATTTTCCTTTTCTGGATATATCGAAAAACAAAAGCTTACACTTTTATCATCCTTAAAATGCTCAAACAATGATTTTCTTAAAAACTTTGCTTTATCTGCATTAAACATGCTTCTTTTTTGCCCCTCTGGATTTCTCTTTACATTCCTACAATATATCTTTCTTGGATCTTCTGCATCACTTATACTTAATGAATTTACCATAGATATTTTTTCTATTTCAGAAATATGGTTTGGAACACTAATAGGAATATAACGTCCAAAATAATCAGTAAACTGGCTTAATATGTCACCTAAATTTTCTGCATATTCTATTTCAAAGTATTCTCTCATAGTTCTTGTATCTACTAATAAACTATGACTATTTGCTTCACAAACCAAATCATTTGACAAATCATTTGATCTCATAAAATGTAATTTTACCAAGGCATATTTATTTTTCCTTGGTTCATTTTCAACAAATCTTTTTACTAAAACGATATACTCAATGTCCTTGTAGTTAAAAATAAAACTACATATTGTCCAATCAAGCCTTTCCATATCCTTTTTTAGTAGCTTTAAGTTTTCTAGCACAGTTTTACCTCCTCAGGATATATTATCTAATATTTTAAAATGTATATATATAATTATATCAAATATACCCATACAGTGTAAAAATAACTGCTAAAGCCGATATAGTAAAATTATTACGGAAAGGGTAGAAAAAAAGAATAAATTCCTTTAAACTATAAATTGCGACACTTACAGAAAGGAATTTATTCATATGAACATTATAACACAAGTTTTTACCGAAAATAGGAGTATCTCAAAAATCGTAATTTTGGCTAACGTGTACCATCGCTACAAAGTTCATTAGACATCCAAAAATCTCTTATAACGCGTCTTTAGATACCAATAAACTACTGCATCTATGAACTCTTATTTAAATCTGAGAATTCGAGGGCGCCTAAGAAAATATTCTTAATTAAACTTCCCCATACTCCAAATCATTACTCTTTTCATATTTTTTAAATGTTGGATATTTAGCATCCTTTTCTAATATAATAACTTTTGATAAATCAATCTTCCAGTCAATTCCAAGCTCTTTATCATCAAATTCAATTCCCACATCTGCTTCTGCATTATAATAATTATCACACTTATACATGAAGTTAACATTAGGTGTTAATGTCGCAAAACCATGAGCAAATCCTCTAGGAACTAAAAGTTGTCTTCTATTATGTTCTGAAAGGATAAAACTCTCTCACTATCCATATGTAGGACTACCTGTTCTCATGTCGACAATAACATCAAGAATTGTTACAAGTTCAAGTCAGTTCCAATACACTTAAAACATTATCTCATTCAATTCACATAAAATATATTTTACATTGACATTAATGCTATTCGTGTTACAATTATAGTATTATTATGATTATATTGGAGGATATATATGGAAATCATTAAGTCTTGTATAAATATTATAAATTATGATGAAAATAAAATCGAAGAACGTGAAATAGACACCAATTTTAATAACTATATTGAGGAACTAGTAAAACATTTTAAATCGAATAAATCTACCAAACATTTTAAAAGCCAATCATTAAATACAGAGGTAGTGAGTTCTATACTGGAAATTACAAAAAATCAAGATAAATTTGATGAATTAAATAAAAATATTTCATATAGACTCTTGAAAAAAGAAATAGAAGTACAGAAAAAGATTTCAAATATGGGGGTAAATATACAAAAAGGTAGTCTAATACAAGCTCTTTTAAAAAATGATGCTGGTCTATATATGTATGTCATTGCGAAAGTTGAACACGAAGAATTTGTTGATGATAAAGACTATAGTTTTAAAAGCGGCTTTTCAAAAGATAAACAAAAAATATGGAAAACATGTATCTTCGAATCAATTAGTCACAATGTGGAATTTATTGATTCTAAAGTATTCCTTAATAACGAAGCAAAATACTGGACTGACAGTTTTTTAGAACTGGAAGAATTAAGAAACGACGAAATTAATACAACATGTGCTTTTAAATCAATAGATGCATTTTTGAAAAGAGAAGTCAAAAAGCATTCAGAAGGGGATTACTTTATATTAAAAAATTCTCTTCTAGGAGAACTAAGAAAGAAAGAATTGATAGATTATCCTGAAATGATTACAAATTTACTCACAAACTATACACCTGAAAGTGATAATATTAATATAAATAATTTAATAACTTCTCTTCTAAAACTTCCAGAAACTCATAATTTTGACAATCAATTTAACGCAGTTCCCGATAAATTGAAAAAAACTTCTGAAGAGATATTTACGATAAACGATAATATAGAATTGAAAATAAAAGGCTATATAAACCCTAACAAAATAAAGATACATCGAGATACCGATGGGAGAATGTATGTAAGTATTGAAACCGATAATAAGAAACTAATCGATGTATTTGATTCAAAATAAGGAGGAATCTATAACGTATGTTGACTACTATTTTTATCGAATCCTTAAAAAAAATAAAAGAAATTGAAAAATATGATGTATCAGAAAGAGTTAGCATACTAACAGTAACAGCAAGTTTCAAAGCGAGTGATAACTTGAAATTTGATGATATAAAATATTTATACCGCCTTAAAAACAAAAGAGATAATTATGAAGAATTTAATTTTCAAAATGAAAATGAAGAAAAATTTGATTTTAATGATACTACCGAAGAGAGTTTCTATTTGGAATTTATTTCTAATACTTTAATGGATCAAATAATAACATTAAAAATAAAAATAAAAAAAAATATATTTGAAAATACAATGACTATATATGATTTTAATAAATTTATCGAAGATTTATGTTCACTTAGTATTAATGAAACTATAAACACTTTTTCAGATATATTAAAGAATATTTCAAATAATATAATTTTTGAAACACAAGAAAAAATAGTCGGATTTAATACAGAAACAATGTACTTTACTGATAACAGTAAAAATTTAAATTTAAAAAATAATATAAACAGAAATAAAGTAATCGAAAAACATAGAGATATAACATCTATACTAAATTCTGAAATTTACAACTTGATTCCTAATGATTTCAATTGGATTACAACCTGTACAAATACTAGACTTCGTAATTTATTTGATAAAATAAAGCTAATTTTATCTATATCATTTATTTCTAATACTTTTACTATTAATAATGGAAACATTACTTATAACATTTCAGGACAAAAAAACATAGATTATAGCGATAATATATTAGAGTTAAAAGAAAATAATAACTTTTATAGATTATATAACTGGATATATAGTGATGGAAGCCATGTAGATAAGTGTATAATATCTAGAAATATAATATCAATTCATTCTAAAGCTTCAAACCTAACTGACTTAAGTGATGATATAGTAGAATTAATATACTCTAATTATAATCTATATTTAAAACCTAATGCCGACAAATTTATAGAATCTAAAGCTCAGATAAGCAATACTATCATAAAAATAACCTACGAGGCCAGAGAATATGCTAACAAACTCTTATCTAATATTGTTGCAAATATTGTTGCTATTTTTGCATTCATTATTACAATTGTTCTTACAAACATGATGCAAAATATTAGTGTACGAGAATATATATTTAGTTCAGGAAGAACTGAAATTTTTGAAATTGTTGGCCTAGGATCAATTTTTTATGCTATCTTGACAAAAATCAGTATATCTAAAAGTTTAGAAGAATTGTTCGATACATATGAATTTTTAAAGATATATTATACAGATATATTTTCAAAAAAAGAATTGCACCAACTATTTAAAAAATATGACATTGAAGCCAAAAAAACTTCAATTAACAAGTGTAAAGATAACTATTTTAGAATATGGATTCTAATAATAATACTTTTTCTAGTAATAATAGAATTATCCAGTAGTAACTCAGTATTACACTCTATAAAATCATGGTTATGTGAATCTTGGAAATAAATAGAATAAAAATAATAACTCTTGTCCAAGTTTTTGGGATTATTACCTAAAGTAAAATGTGATATGTGTCTCTCCACTAAAAGAGATACATATCGCATAAAAATTTTCTCTAGACTTATAACTCTATTCTTCTCTTATATTTAACAATTATCATAAGGGTTTAATAAACTACTAAAGAGAGTATTATATGGATATTCTAGCTTTAATAATTTCAGATTACACATTTTAATTATGTCTAGATTATTTGTTTCTGAATATAAAAATAATGTTACCCTTAATAAAAGTTGAGAAAAAATCTAATCAACAAACTGCTGCCTAGATTTTTAAGGAGATTTTTTTCCTATACCTCAAACTTGATAAAGAGCCATTTTCTTTTGTTTTCGTTGGCTTTTATATGTGTTGAATCAGTGAAAAATTCTGTTTCACCTACTAATTTTTATTAATTTCTTGATTAATTATATTTATAAAAATTTGTCCTAATACCTCAGTTCCTTGGAATCTTCCAATATAGTTTTGTGGAAATGTACAATAGTGTGGAACTGGTTTAGAGAACGGTATCTCTAAAAACCATCTAAATGCAGCATCTGTTTCTATTCTTTTTATTGTTTCTCTCATAGATTTTATTCCATAAAAATTTTTTAAAAACACCAATTTAAATAATACAACAGGGACTAAACTATTTCTACGGGATGTGTGACTATAGTATTTTTCTGTTAAATCATAAATAAATTTAAAATCAATTGCTTCGGCTGCTTTTTTCAAAAAATAAACTTTAGAAACTATTTCTGATAATGTCACCAGTATTATTTCATCTTTGATATTTTCTTCTTTATTACATCCCCTGTATATACTTATAAAATAATATTTTTAACAATTTCACTCATTAAAATAGATTGTCAATTAATGATTTCCCTCCTAATATTCATCTCATTTTATTCTATTTCGAATCTTACGACTAATTAAAAAATGCAAAAACTTCATTTAAAATATTTAAAAATAAAATTCATATATATTTATATGTTTTTGAAATTTATCCAATATATATAACTTTTAATAATCTCAAATATACATATTCAAATTTATGTTTCTAACACAAACCTTCATCTCAATTTTTCATTTTATATTCATAATACAATAAAACATTAACTTTTTTGAAATTCTTATATCAGGTTTATTAACTGTCAAAAGAAAGCATATCTATTGATATTTTCAAAATTTAATGATACAATAAAATCTATAAAAAAATTTAGAAATGTAATAAAAAGGATATTTTCACATGAAAAATAATTACGTAGTAACAGCTGTTATTAATGATTCTAACGAACTATATCTATCTGCAATTTTTGAAGAAACAGAAACTGATCGTGAACTAATTAATATTATTCAAAATTCAAAAGTAAGTGAAGAAATAAACGAGGATCATATTAAATTATTTATTGCTAGAATTCAAAAATGTAGCGTTTCTGATTTACCTGATTTAACAAAATTTTTAAAAACAAATGTTCATATTTTAGAAGCCAAAAAGAAAATCTCTAATGATGATATTACTCTAAAATTAGATATATAATCTTATTTAGGATAATCACTTTTAATGATCCCTATACTTTATGGCACTTGTCAAATTTGGGACATTGAGAAGAATAGAAAATGAAATCTAGGCAGCAGATTGTTGCTCAGAGCTCTTCTTACTTTCCCTACGTTTAACATTATTTGATATTCAAAAATAAATAATCTAGATGTAATTAAAATGCATAATTTGAAATTACTAAAGCTAGTGGTGCCTATACAATACTCTCTAATAGTTTTATTTTATTATTAAATCCTTCTAATGGACCTTTAGAATTACTCATATTTGACAGCGTTTAGCATATAATCATTATATACAGCATACACCCTAGTCCAAAAAAGAACAAATAAAGTTATGAAATATAAAGTAAATTAGTTTATAGAACTATATATAATATTCAACCATTAAATATTCATTAGCAAAACAGACTATTCTTCCATTATTTTGCAACTCTTTAATAACCATTGATCCTGGATGTTTAAATCTATTGTTTATCCCCGAAGAATTTAAGAAAATAGGTGACCACATAAAATCCCTCAATATTAAACTATTCCAATTATTATTGGCTCCATGATGAGGTAATAAGAATATACCAATATCATCTATTCCATTTTTATAGTGTTCTTTAAATTCATTATAATTTTTAGGATTTTTCTTTGTCTTCAACGAAATATCTCCCGTTAGCATTGTTCCAAATCGACAAATTTCGATATAACGCCCAAACCTCACTCCATTATTTAACATTAAACAAATCCCATATGTTTCTATTTTTTTAGGAGCATGATATAAACACAAACTAGACTGATTCTGTTTAGAATTGTTATACTTGCTTGAGCAATAATTAGAATAAATCGTTCTCAAGCCTACTTAGCAGCGTTCAGGTTTCGTTTTAATAACTCCTCTAAATCTTTACAGTTATTATTGCTTATAAGATTATTTATATCCAAAATTATAGTATTAATATCAGTACTTATTCTTGCATTGTAAAACTTAAATATCCATTTTTCCTCTACAGTAAGAACCGTATTTCCGATTTCCTTTATCTTAGTATTTGGTAATCTATAGTCATCGATATCAAAAAAATCTTTTATTCTAATTTCATTAAAGTCTTTTAACTCATATCTTTCATCTTCGATTTTTTCACTAGTACTCACAAGAACTATTTCATCAACCTTATCAAACGTTGCACCATTTCCATAAACATATGACATCAGTAATAAATAGTTCTCTATCCCCCTATAATAGGGGATAAAAATCTTTTTTATTTTGGATACTTTATTAAATAAATCGGATAATTCATTTATATGGTCGTCATTAAAATGGGAAATAACCAACATATCTATTACCTCACCTTTTGTAATATGTTGATTTATAGCTCCGGAAATATTATTACCTCCACAATTATAAATGAACTTAAATTTTTCTTCTTTACTTCGGTCAATTTCCCCTATATAAAACAATCCTTGACCAGCATTACATAATTTAAACTTAGACATTATTTTTCTTCTCTCCTTTAATTATTTACCTAATTCCTCTCTTACTACATTAAAAGTACTTTCAATTACAACGTATATATCACAATTCAGTAAACATAAATAATCTCTTTATTAACTTTACTTACATAACTTCATTATAACAAAACCTAGATGTATAGACAATAAAAATTACAAATTTTGAATATCTTCAAATAATCTACCTAATATAGTATTAATTTGATTATGTTATATTGTTTTATACTTTTTTATTTAGACAATATTGTAGAATTTTATCTCATTACTATTACATAATGCGTAAGTTACTATATAATTGATAAATTTAAATAACATTCTAGTATAAAATAGTAGCTCCCGATGTTATAATATAAGAGCAGCTTCCATTTATACAAAGGATAACACTATGATTATCTATACTCATTTCGTATATAAACTGTTTAATTCTGTTATCAGAAATAACAAAGGAAGAACCATCAACTAAAAAAGTAGGAGGAATTTTATGTATTTAAAAAGTTTATCAATAAAAAATTATAGAAAATATGGCAAAGACTCTCAGACCATTAACTTTGCCCATAGTAAATGGCCAAAAATATCGGATAATGAAGATGCTAAGAATAAAATAAATAAAACAGAAGAGTATATATCAAAAAATTCATCGTTAATTGTAGGAAAAAACAATTCTGGTAAAAGTACAATTATAAAATTATTAACCACATTACAAAATGCTAAATCAGGTAGTAGAAATATTTTCAAGTATACAGACTTTAATTTAAACATATTAGCAAAGTGGTATCAAACAAATATTAATGAAAAATCTGAAGAAGAGATAAGAAATATTAACAAATCTAAGTTTCCTAAACTAGAATTTCAGTTAGTATTAGGAATTGATGATGGAAATGATTTGATCTCAAGTTTCGAAGATATATTAACTACAAGTGAAATAAAAACAGAAGAAACAGAAGAAACAGAAGAAGCAGAAGAAGCAGAAGCAAAAGAAATTTCTGAAGTAATTATCAACGCTAAATATGAAGTTGCTGATACTCAATCTTTCTTAGAAGAACTTGTTAAACTTAATACTGGTTATTCAGAAAAAGAAGACCAGCAAAATGAAGAGTTCTCAAACTATAAAAAAGAGCTTCAATATAGAGAATATTTAGCTTTATTTAGCAGCAATTACTTTGTTTTAAATTTTTATCCTAAAGGCAGAGATGAACCAGCTAAGGAGTTTTCTCTGTCTCCATTATTGAAAGTGGATACAATAGAAGCAAATACGGTTAAAAATGACAAGACCCTTTCCCAAGCTTATAATAAAATAGTTTCAACGTATATAAAAAATAATAATATGAAAGTAATTAATACTTTAGTTGATGATATTAATTATAAAGTAAAGGATATGGTTGATACCAATATAAAGAATATTCTTCAAGGTGCAGTATCTAGCATTGAGTCAACCAAAAATTTAAAAATGAATTTACATCCAGATGTAACTTTAGAGAAGATTTTTGCAAATA
>ERZ773018.1014-NODE-1014-length-15614-cov-7.468796_pt1 | contig 15614 bp, 19 predicted proteins | sample MGYA00580840_ERZ773018 | MGnify/ENA primary metagenome ERZ773018 (study PRJEB29015, sample SAMEA2738125) | human oral metagenome | biome: human oral; feature: human-associated habitat; material: saliva | place: China | collected 2256 ... | reverse complement strand
AATATATGAACCGTAGGAACTATGGGGATAGCTTGGTAAATTTAGTTGGCTAACAGAAGCAACTACTACCCAAGAATCCTGCGACTTCAGTCGTGGGAGGTTCAGAATGGGAAAGTTCAAGGATTATTAGAAGTTAAAAATGGTTTATTAGATGGAACAGGGGTTACTTATTATCCAAGTGGAAAAGTTAAATCTAAAGAAAATTATAAAAATGGTTATGAAGAAGGAATAAATACAATATACTATGAAAATGGTAATATAGAATATGAGAAGTATGTAAGTAATAATGGAAGATTAGTTTACGAAAAACATTTCTATCCAAATGGTCAAATAGACTTTGAAGCTACATATAAAGATGGACAATTAGATGGTATAGTTAAAAAATATGGACCAAATGGTCAAGTAGCTCAACAAGGAATATTTAAAGATGGGGTACAAGTACAATAGGGAATATAATAGTGCTGATAGAAGAAATTTTCTATCGGCATTTTTTTTAAAAAAGCTTGAGATAACAAGATATTTTTGTTAAAATTAAATTGAAATATTGGGAAAATTGCAGTAAAGAAACAGCAGAAATATTAGCTAGAAGTTAATGGAATAAAACTAGGCTAAGAAAATGGATAAATATCTAAGGAAAGAAGTTGATAAATAATGATAAAAAGAATGATAATTTTAATAGTGTTAGGATTAATATTTTCTTCGTGTGATTTTATACACTACGGAAAGATAGCAATAAAAGAGAATACTCGTAGAATAGAGATGGAGAGAGAGAACAAAGAATTAAGAAAAAAAGATGGACCAAGTGCAATTGTTGTAGATGAATATAAGGAAGGAGTAGAAGAAGCAATAAAGGATGTAATGAAAAGACCAGTAAATAAAAAAGTACAATTTGAAGGAGCGACTTTTATAATCCCAGAAAATACAAGACTAAATCCAAAATATGGAAATATAGTAGATGAAAAAACAGGCTATGGAATAGCTATAAGATTTACATTAAATCCACTATGTATATCAAAAGAAATAAATAATACAGAATATAGTTTTTACTACAGTAAACGTAATGCTAATGTAACTAGAATAGCAAAAGAAATAATGAGAATAAATGGATTTAAAGATACTTGTAAATAAATAGTAATTAATTTTTTATAGGTAGCCTAAGAGTTTTTCTTAGGCTACTTGTTAAGGGATTAAAAAATAACCTAAACAATCATCAGCAGAAAGTATAGGTAAAAAATTAGAAGAATATAAGGTTGCAAGTCCAGCTAGAAAAGGAGAGTTGGAAAAAGAAATAAAATACTTATATATTAAAGATCAAGTAAATAAAATAAACCTAATGATATATGGACCACCAATATTAAATGATAGCCCATTCTTATTAGATGAAGTGAATGAATATAATAAAGGAGAGTTTGGAAAAAAATATGGTTATGGAAATTATCAAGACAAAGGACTATCTAAAAATAAAGAAAAGAATATAATTTCACAACCATATATAAGAAAAGAGCCTCTAAAAATAGTAGATATAAATGAATATCTAAGAAATCTAAGAAAAGGAGTTGATAGATAATGATAAAAAAGATGATAATTTTAATAGTAATGGGATTAACATTAAGTTCATGTCAATTATTTACCGAAGCTATAAAAGATAATATGTATAGAGTAGAGAGAGCAAGAGAGAGAAAAGAATTAAGTAAAAAAGATGGACCAGGGGCAATTGTTGTAGACAAATATAAGGAGGATGTAGAAAGAGTAATACAAGATATAATGAAAAGACCAATAAATAAAAAGGTAGAATTTGGAGAAACAACTTTATTAATACCAGAAAATACAAGATTAAATCCAAAACATGGAAATATAGTGGATGAAAAAACAGGCTATGGAATAGCAGTCATATTTTATATAGAGGATTATTGTACTGAGGTATTTTATAGAAAAAAAATAGAAGAAAATAAATATATTATGTTATTTTATAATCATAGAGATAAATCTTTAGATACAGTAGCCCAAAAAATAATAAAAGCAAATGGATTTACAAAGACTTGTAAGTAGTAATTAATTTTTTATAGGTAGCCTAAGAGTTTTCTTAGGCTACTTGTTAAAAAATTAAAAATACTAGTTTTTAATAAAAGTAGTAGAAAACTATAGAAAAGATGAATTAAGAAAAGAATATGGTTATGGGATAAAAACTTGTCTAAAAACAAAGAAATAAATAAATATAAGTCCACAACCATATATAAGAAAAAAAATCCAACTACAGCAGATATAAATGAATACCTAAAGAATTTAAGAGAAGGAGTTGCTCTATGATGTTAAAAAAAGGAATAGTATTAATAATGTTAGGATTAATATTTAGTTCATGTGATCTTATATATTATGGTAAGATAGCAGTATATGAAAATAAATATAGATCAGAGTTGGAGAGATCAGCAAGAGAAGGAATGAAAAAAGATGGACCAGGAGCAATAAATAACGAAAAATATACAGAAGGTGTAAAAGAAGCAATACAAGATGTAATGAAAAGACCAGTAAATAAAAGAGTAGAGTTTGAAGGGATAACTTTTATAATTCCAGAAAATACAAGGATAAATCTAAAACATGGAAATATAGTAGATGAAAAAACAGGTTATGGAATAGCTATAATGTTTAAAGTAAAAGAATATTGCACTGAAGTATTTTATAGAAAAAAAGTAAAAGATAATAAGTATATTATACTATATTATAATAATATGGATAAAGACTTAAATGAAATAGCCCAAAAAATAATAAAAGCAAATGGTCTAACAAATACTTGTAAGTAGCAATTAATTTTTTATAGGTAGCCTAAGAGATTTTCTTAGGCTACTTGTTAAGAGATTAAAAATAGCAATTTTTAATAAAAACAGTGGAAGACTATAGAAAGGATGAATTAAGGAAAGAATATGGTTATGGAAATTATCAAGATAAAGGACTACCTAAAAACAAAGAAATGAATAATAGTCCAAAACCATATAAAAGAAAAGAAACTCCAATAATAACAGATATAATATAAATGAATATCTAAATAATTTAAGAAAAGGAGTTGGGCTATGATGTTAAAAAGAGTAGTAATATTGATAGTGTTAGGATTAATATTTAGTTCATGTGATCTTATATACTATGGAAGGATAGCAGTATATGAAAATACGAATAGAATAGAGAGAGAGAGGGAGACAAAGGAAGCAAGAAAAAAAAGATGGGCCTTTTGCAGTTGTTGTAGATGAATATAAGGAAGGAGTGAAAGAAGTTATAGAAGATATATTAAAAAGACCAATAAATAAAAAAGTACAATTTGAGGGAATAACTTTAATAATACCAGAAGGAACAAGAATAAATTCAAAGCTAGGGAATATAGTAGATGAAAAAACAGGTTATGGAATAACAATAATGTTTTCATTAAAAAAAAGTTATTATATAACAAAAGAGGTAAATAATAAAAAATATGGATTTTTTTATGATGAGTATGATGTCAATATAAGTAAGATAGCACAGAGAATAATGAAAATAAATGATTTTAAAGAACCAAAATAACTATAAATGAGATTTTGAAATATCAAAAATCTCAGAAAAAATAGCAAAAGTAAATGGTTTTATTAAAAATTGTAAATAAGTAGTAATTAATTTTTTATACAACCAATTTTTTTCTACACTCTCCTCAATACGATTTAGTTCGAATAAAAAAAGAGAATTTTTAAGTTTTTATTCTCAAAAATTCTCTTAATTATGTTAGGTCATAGTCTAAACTTTTTTATCAACACTATTTGACAAATAGTCCTTATTTTTTAGTCTTCATATCCATTTGGATGGTTTTTATGCCAATTCCAAGCAGTTTCAATAATTTGTTCTAATTTATCATATTTAGGAACCCATTTTAATGTATCTAAAGCTTTTTGAGATGAAGCTATAAGTCTTGCAGGGTCTCCAGCTCTTCTTGGACTAACTTCTGCAGGAATAGGGTGTCCTGTTACTTTTCTTGTAACTTCTATAACTTCTTTAACAGAAAAACCTTCTCCATTTCCTAAGTTAAATACTTGGCTATCTCCACCATTTCTTAATCTATTTAGAGCAAGATAGTGAGCATCTGCTAAATCCATTACATGAATGTAGTCTCTTATACAAGTTCCATCAGGAGTAGGATAGTCATCTCCATAGATAGATATTTTTTCTCTTTGTCCTAGAGCAACTTGTAAAATTAATGGAATTAAATGAGTTTCACAAGTATGAGCTTCCCCAATTTCTCCACTTGGGTATGCACCAGCAACATTGAAATATCTTAAAGCAGTATATTTTAATCCATAGGCATTAGCACACCATTTAAACATTTTTTCAACTGCTAACTTACTTTCTCCATAAGGGTTAGTAGGTTCTGTTCTATCAGTTTCAAGTATAGGCATGTTTTCTGCCTCACCATAAGTTGCAGCAGTAGATGAAAATACTATTTTATCAACATTGTGAGCTTTCATAACCTTCAATAGGCAAAGAGTACCATAGAAGTTATTTTCAAAATATTTTAATGGCTCACTAACACTTTCTCCAACTAAAGAGAAGGCAGCAAAATCTATAACTCCATCAATTTGATATTTTTCAAAAACTCTATTTAAAAATTCTTCATCTTTTAAATCTCCAAGTTCTAAATGTGCTTTTTCGTCAACAGCATCAACATGTCCTGTGATTAAGCTATCAACAACAACAACATCTTCATTTTTTTCTAATAGATATTTAACAACATGGCTACCAATGTAACCTGCTCCTCCACAAACTAATATAGACATTAGAATCTACCTCCAATATGATTTATAAATTTAAGAAAGGCATTTTTACCTTTTTCATCTCTTTTAAATACTCCAGCATCTTCAAGCACTCTTGAGAATGTTAAACCAATTTCAACATTTAAAATATTTTCTAAGATTTCATCTACTGATAAATTCACAATATTAGGATATTTATTTATAAAGGCTTTTAACCAAGATAAATGTTTTTGACAATCTTTATCTTCAGAAATTTTCTTTTCAAAATCTTTATCTTTTAAGAATTCAGCTATTTTTCTCATTTCAAACTTCAATCTTCCAGGAAGAACAGCCAGTCCCATAACTTCTATCAGCCCAATATTTTCTTTCTTAATATTGTGGTGTTCACTATGAGGGTGGAAGATACCTAAAGGATTAGCTTCGTCAGTTCTATTATTTCTAAGAACTAAGTCAATTTCGAAGTATTCTCCTCTTCTTCTAGCGATAGGAGTTATAGTATTATGAGGAGTTGAGTTTGTGTAAGCAAATACTCCAACTTCTTCATCTGAATATTCTCTCCAAGCTTTTAAGATTTTATCTGATAGCTCGATTAATTCATTTCTATCTAAAGATTTTAATCTTAAAACAGTCATAGGCCATTTAACTATTCCAGCCTTTATATTAGGATAAGCATCAAAACTTACTTCCTTTTCAATCTCAGATTTTGCCATAGGAAACTCATGATTTCCACCTTGATAGTGGTCATGGCTTAAAATAGAACCTCCAACTATTGGTAAATCAGCATTTGAACCTATAAAGTAATGTGGGAATTGATTTACAAAGTCCAAAGTTCTTGAGAAAGTATCTCTATTTATTTTCATCTCTCTATGTTCAGAACAGAATATTATTGCATGTTCATTGTAGTAAACATAAGGAGAATATTGAAAATACCATCTTTCATTTTCTAAAGTTAAAGGTATAACTCTATGATTTTGTCTTGCAGGATGTGTTAAAGTTCCGGCAAAACCAACATTCTCATAACATAAAAGACATTTAGGATAATTTACTTGTGGCATATTCTTTTGTCTTTCAATCTCTTTAGGATCTTTTTCAGGTTTAGATAGATTTATAGTAATTTCTAAATCTCCATATTCTGTTGGACTTTTCCAATATAGATTTTTTTCTATTCTTTCAGTTCTTATATAGTTAGTTTTTTTAGAGAAATTATAGAAATAATCTGTTGCTGATTTTATATTTTCATCAGATAAATTTTTAAATGTATTTATAACTTCTCTTGGGAAAGGGGTAAATTTCCCCATAACTTCTGTATCGAAGATATCTCTATCAGTAGTTCCATCTTCTATAATTTTTTGTTCTATAGCATAGTCACAAATTTTATCTAAGATTTCTTGTGGATATTCAGGTATTTGATAGTTATCTTCGTTGACATCCTCCCAATCTTTTAATTGTAACAATGCCATTAATTCATTTCTAACAAACATAACATCATCTTCTGTTATCAATGAATTTTTAAGTGAATATTTTATAAGTCTATTAATTAAAGAGTAAATTTCCATCCTTTTTTCCTTTTTCCTTTCTAAGATATTAGTTATATATAAAATAAGTGAGGTACATTCCAAATTTTAAGATAAAAATTAAATAGAATGAGCCGAGCAAATCTCACTGTGTTTGAACGAAGTGAGTTTAGTGAATTTGCAGCGAATTCTTAATTTTTATCTGTTAAGAAATTTGGCTAGTACCGAACTATTTTACATATCTCCCTGCTCCATCTCCAATGTTTGCTATATAGAAAGTAGCTCTTAAACCTGTTTTTTCTTTATATTTTTTTCCAACATTTTTTATAAAGTTTTCAACATGGTCGTTTTCAACTATACTTACAGTACAACCACCAAAACCTGCTCCAGTCATACGAGAACCAACAGTTCCTTCTTCTTCCCAAGCAGCTTCTACAAGGCTATCAAGCTCTATACCTGTAACTTCATAGTCATCTCTTAAAGAGATATGAGATTGATTCATTAGTCTTCCAAATTCTGCAATATCATCTTTTTTCAAAAATTCAACTGCAACTTTTGCTCTTTCATTTTCACTAACAGCGTGAGTTGCTCTTTTTAGTTGTTCTTCATCTGTTATAAAGTGCTTAACTTTATCGAATTCAGCAACTGTCAGCTCACCTAGATATTTTATATTAACTCCATTGTCATTTAGAACTTTAACAGCTTCTTCACAAGAACTTCTTCTTTCATTGTATTTAGAATCTGCTAAACCTCTTTTTTTATTTGTGTTAGCGATAACAATAGACATATTTTTTAATTTTACAGGAACATATTCAAACTTTAAAGTATTACAATCTAGTAAAATAGCATGGTCTTTTTTACCCATACCAACTGCAAATTGATCCATGATACCAGAGTTTACTCCAATGAATTTGTTTTCAGCAACTTGACACATTTTAACCATTTCAACCATATCAACATCAAGTTTGAATAATTCTTTAAGTATAACAGCCGTTAAAACTTCTATAGAAGCTGAAGAAGAGAGTCCAGCACCATTTGGAATATTTCCATAGAATAGTACATCAAAACCACTGTCTATTTTATAGTTTTCATCTAAGAAAGTTTTAACAACTCCTTTAGGATAATTAGCCCAGTTATCTTTTTTATTATAAACTAAGTTATCTAGATTAAATTCAATAGTTCCTAAATTTTTAAAGTTTTTAGAATACATTCTAAAAACTTTGTCTTCTCTTTTTTTAACAACAGCATAAGTTCCAAAATCTAATGCACAAGGAAAAACAAAACCACCATTATAGTCTGTATGTTCACCAATTAAGTTAACTCTACCTGGTGAAAAGAAAGTTTCTACTTCCCCATCATATTTGAAAATTTCTTTAAATTCATTTATTAAATCTTCTAACATAAGTCCCTCCAAAAAATAAAAATGTAATTTATACTATTATATATCATTTTAAAAAAAATATAAACAAAAAAAAGAGACTGTTGCAAAATTAAAATTTAATTTGCAACAGCCACTTTAATTAATTCTTTAGTTAATTTCTTTTATAGTTTGCATAAAACCAGCTAAGTTTTGAATTTCACTTGGAATAAGTATCTTAGTAGATTTACCATCAGCAACTTTTTCAAATGTTTCAAAAGATTTAAGTGCTAGAATTTCTTTAGCAGGTTTAGCTTCATTTAATAGTTTAATAGCTTCAGCTTCAGCTCTTTGAATTTCAAGTATCGCTTGAGCTTTACCTTCAGCTTCTTTAATTTTTACTTCTTTTTCAGCTTCAGCTCTTAAGATAGCAGATTGTTTTTCCCCTTCAGCAACAAGTATTGCAGATTCTCTTGTAGCTTGTGCTTCAAGTATTTTCGCTCTCTTTTCTCTTTCTGCCTTCATTTCCTTTTCCATGGCAATTCTGATGTCATTTGGAGGAAGTATAGATTTTAACTCAACTCTGTTTACTTTTATTCCCCAAGGGTCAGTAGCATCATCAAGTTCTTGACGCATCTTTGTATTTATAATGTCTCTAGATGTCAAAGTTTCATCAACTGTCATATCCCCTATAATATTTCTAAGAGTTGTAGCAGTTAAGTTTTCAATAGCTGATAAAGGTCTTTCAACTCCATAAGTATATAGTTTAGGATCTGTTATTTGGAAATAAACAACAGTATCTATTTGCATAGTAGCATTATCTTTTGTGATAACTGCTTGTGGGTCGAAATCAACAACTTGTTCTTTAAGAGAAACTATTCTTGATACCTTATCAAAGAAAGGATTGATAAGATTTAAACCTGAACTTAAAGATTGGTTGTATTTTCCTAGTTTTTCAATGATATAAACTTGTGATTCAGGAACAATTTTAATTGCTTTTAATGCAATTACAGCAAATAAAATTAAAAGTAGTACAAAAAATGGTATATAAAACATAATTCAAAACCTCCGATTTATTTTTTTAAAATTATTTTATTTCCTTTAAAACTTGAAATTACAGGAGTATCTCCTACCTCAAAAAGTTCATTACTTAAGGCAGTCCATATAGAACCCTTGTAACTTACATCATAGATTTTTTCTTCTTTACTTATATCTACAATTTTCTTTACTATGATAGCTGTATCTATTTTCTCAGCATCGAAATTATCTTTATTTTTAGATAAGATAGCTCTAGCATAAGGTCTTAAGAATATAAGAGATAGTAGAGAAACAACTGTAAAGAAAGTTATTTCCACTTTCATACTATCACTAATTAGAGATACAAATACAGTTAAGGCCGCTGCAAAAGCAAACCATACTGTTACAAGTGCTGGAATAGCAAATTCAATAATAGTGAAAATAATAGTAAGTACTAGCCAAAAAATATAACCCACTGTCATTGTAATTCTCCTTTCATTTTAACTAAAGTTAAAATTTATAAAATGTAATGTTTTTACTTATTTCATTTCTTATATTATAACATATTTTAAAAAATAAAAACATTTTTTATTCTATCCCATCTTCTTCTTCAATTAAATAATTCATCTGTTGCCAGTCGTAAAATTCTATCAGTTTATAAGGGATAGTATTGTTTTTGTGTGCTATAGCAATCAGTTCATCTGCTTCTATTTTATAAACAACATGATGTTCTTCAAAGTCATCTAAAAGCATTTCTTGATATTCTTTATATTTTCCTGTTTGTTTAAGCTCATCTATAATTTTTTTTACTTCATCTTCTTTTAATCTCTCCATATTTTTTATCACCTCTTTTAACAATATTTGTTCTATATCCTATAATATAATTCTACTAAATGCAAGAGAAAAAATAATTATACAGAAGTGATTCATTTTTAAATGCTTTAAGATAATATTTTTATCATAATTTTTATTGACAAAGCAAAAAAAAAACTGTACTCTTATAGTATAAATAAAAAAATTTAATTATATACAAATTATTGAAAGGATTGATGATATGAAAAGTAAAACTGTAGAAATAGTAAATGAAACTGGATTACACACAAGACCAGGAAATGAATTTGTAAGTTTAGCAAAAACATTTTCTTCACAAATAAGCGTAGAAAATGAAGCTGGAGCAAAAGTTAATGGAACTTCATTATTAAAATTACTTTCTTTAGGAATAAAAAAAGGAAGCAAAATAACTGTATATGCTGATGGTGAAGATGAAAACGAAGCAGTTGATAAATTATCATCTCTTCTTGAAAACTTAAAAGATTAATTTTTTGTGTGAGGGAGAGTGTTAACTTCTCCCTTTTATTTTGAAAAAATATTGGAGTGGATTATGAAAAATAACTTAATAAAAGGTATCCCAGCTTCTCCTGGGATAGCAATAGGTAAGGCATTTCTTTACAAAGAAAATAATTTAGAAATACTTGAAAAATCTATACTATCTAAAGAAGAAGAGTTAGAAAGATTAATAAAAGGTAGAGAAGTTGCTAAAAAACAATTAGAAGAAATAAAAGAAAATACTCTTCAAAAACTTGGTAAAGATAAGGCAGATATTTTTGAAGGACATATTACTTTATTAGAAGATGAAGAACTGTTTTCAGAAATAGATTCAAAAATTTCTGAAAAAAAATGTACTGCTGAATTTGCTTTAAATGAAGCAATTGATGAATATGCAAATATGCTTGCAAATTTAGAAGATGCATATTTTAAAGAAAGAGCAGGAGACTTAAGAGATATAGGAAAAAGATGGTTATATGGCGTTATGAATGTACAAGTAGCTGATCTTTCAAAATTAGAGCCTGAAACAATAATCGTTGCAAAAGAATTAAATCCATCAGATACAGCTCAAATAAACTTAGAAAATGTTTTAGCCTTCGTAACTGAAATTGGTGGAAAGACAGCTCACTCATCTATTATGGCAAGATCTTTAGAGTTACCAGCAGTAGTTGGAGTAGGAACAGTTTTAGAAAACTTAGAAGACAATCAAATTTTAATAGTTGACGCATTAAATGGAGAAGTTATAGTTAATCCTGATGAAGAGACTTTAAAGATATATAGAGAAAAAAGAGAAAACTTCTTAAAAGAAAAAGAAGAATTAAAGGCTTTAAAAGATAAAGAAGCTGTTTCAAAAGATGGAACAAAAGTTGATGTTTGGGGAAATATAGGATCTCCTAATGATTTGAAAGGTATTATTTCAAATGGTGGTTTTGGAATAGGACTTTATAGAACAGAGTTCTTATTTATGGAAAAAGATAGTTTCCCAACAGAAGACGAACAATTTGAAGCATATAAAATAGTAGCTGAAGGTTTAAAAGGATATCCTGTAACTATAAGAACTATGGATATAGGTGGAGATAAATCATTACCATATATGGAATTACCACAAGAAGAAAATCCATTTTTAGGTTGGAGAGCAATAAGAGTTTGTTTAGATAGACAAGAAATCTTAAAAACTCAATTTAGAGCCTTACTAAGAGCTTCAAAATATGGTCAAATAAAAATTATGCTACCTATGATAATGGATATAGAAGAAGTCAGAAAGGCAAAAGCTATATTTGAAAACTGTAAGAAGGAACTTAGAGAAAAAGGTATAGAGTTTGATGAAAAGATAATGCTAGGAATAATGGTTGAAACTCCTGCTGTTGCATTTAGAGCAAAACATTTTGCAAAAGAATGTGATTTCTTCTCAATAGGTACAAATGACTTAACACAATATACTTTAGCAGTAGATAGAGGAAATGAAAAAATTGCTAATCTATACGATACATACAACCCAGCAGTGCTACAAGCTATTAAAATGTTAATAGATGGAGCACATGAAGGTGGAATAAAAATTTCAATGTGTGGAGAATTTGCTGGAGATGAAAATGCAGTAGCAATTTTATTTGGTATGGGACTAGATTCTTTTTCTATGTCAGGAATTTCAATACCAAGAGTTAAAAGAATTCTAATGAAATTGGATAAAAAAGAATGTGAAAGCCTAGTTGAAAGAATTTTAGAACTATCAACTGCTAGTGAAGTCAAAAATGAAGTTAAAGAATTTATGAAAAATATAGCTTAAAAATATCTTTGATATATAAAACATATAAAATCTATTCAAATTATATATCTAAAATAGGTCATTAATTCGCTTTTCGAACTCTTTACTCATTAAAAAATAAACAGATATTTTAATAATAATACATAATCATTAAAAACGAAATAAGAACATGTGTCTAAAAAGAGAAAAAAAAAGACTTGATTTTTATTAGAAAATAATGTATTATGACTACAGAAAATCAAGGAGGGATATACAATGAAAAAATTTGCAATGTTAGCACTAGCTATGAGCTTATTCTTAGTAGCTTGTGGAGAAAAGAAAGAAGAACAAAAACCAGCTGAACAACCTGCTGCAGAAGCACCTGCAACAACAACAACTGAAGCACCTGCTGCTGAAGTAAAAGCATTCTCAGTTAAAACTGAAGATGGAAAGGAATTTACTTTAGAAGTTGCTGCTGATGGAGCTACAGCTACTTTAACTGATGCAGAAGGAAAAGTTACTGAATTGAAAAATGCAGAAACTGCTTCTGGAGAAAGATATGCTGATGAAGCTGGAAACGAAATAGCTATGAAAGGTACAGAAGGAGTTTTAACTTTAGGAGATCTTAAAGAAGTTCCAGTAACTGTAGAAGCTAAATAGTTAGAAAAAAGTTTAAAAATAAAGCAGGAAGATATTCCTGCTTTTTTTCTTATATATAGAGATTGGTAATGGAGGAGAAATGTATAAGGATATTATAAAAATAGTAAGTGGAGATATAACAAAAATTCCAGAAGTAGAGGTAATAGTCAATGCAGCCAACAACCAATTAGAAATGGGTGGTGGAGTCTGTGGAGCAATTTTTAGAGCTGCTTCAGGAGATCTTGTTAAAGAATGTAAGGAGATAGGTAGCTGTGCTACAGGAGAAGCAGTAATGACTAAAGGATATAATCTTCCAAATAAATATATTATACACACAGTAGGTCCAAGATACTCAACAGGTGAAAATGGAGAAGCAGAAAAATTAGAATCAGCCTACTATGAAAGTTTAAAACTAGCAAAGGAAAAAGGTCTAAGAAAAATAGCTTTTCCTTCTGTATCAACAGGGATATATCGTTTTCCAGTAAATGAAGGTGCAGAGATTGCTTTAAGCACAGCTAAAAAATTTGTAGATGAAAATCCCAATAGTTTTGACTTAATCTTATGGGTTTTAGATGAGAAAACTTATATTGTATATAAAGAAAAATATGAAAAACTTATAGATATATAAAAATAAATAGTGGAGAATTTTTTGAGATTAAAAACTTAAAGAATTCTCTTTTTTTAAATAGATATAGACTTTTTTAGAAAAAAGTATAAAATAATATATAAATGAAAGGAGTTGAAATTTTATGTTGAATAAAGAAGTATATATAAATAGAAGAAAGAAATTAAAGGAAAACTTTAGAGATGGTTTAATTTTAATAATGGGAAATAATTTTTCACCTCTAGACTGTGAGGATAATACTTATCCATTCATTCAAGATGCAACTTTTAAATATTATTTTGGTATGGATCACAATGGCTTAATTGGAATTATCGACATAGATAATAATGAAGAAATAATTTTTGGTAATGACTATACAATGTCTGATATTATTTGGATAGGAAAACAAAAATTTTTAAAAGAATTGGCTCTTGAAGTTGGAATAGAAAAGTTTATTGAAAAAGAAGAATTAAAGAAATATTTAGAAAATAGAAAAAATATAAGATTTACTAATCAATATAAAGCAGACAATATTATGTATTTGAGTTCAATCTTAAATATAAATCCTTTTGAATTTGATGAGTATGTTTCTTTTTATTTGGTAAAAAATATTATTAAACAAAGAAATATAAAAGATAAAATAGAAATTGAAGAAATAGAAAAAGGAGTAAACATAACAAAAGAAATGCATCTTGCTGCTATGAAAAATGTAAAAGCAGGAATGAAAGAATATGAACTTGTTGCTGAAGTGGAAAAGCAACCAAGAAAATATAATGCTTACTATTCTTTCCAAACTATACTTAGCAAGAATGGACAAATTTTACATAACCACAATCATTTGAATACTCTAAAAGATGGAGATTTAGTGTTATTAGATTGTGGTGCTCTAACAGAAGAAGGTTATTGTGGAGATATGACAACAACTTTTCCTGTAAGTGGAAAATTTACTGAAAGACAAAAAACTATACATAATATAGTAAGAGATATGTTTGACAGAGCTAAAGATTTAGCAAGAGCAGAAATTACATATAAGGAAGTTCATTTAGAAGCTTGTAAGGTTTTAGCAGAAAATATGAAAAAACTTGGGTTGATGAAGGGTGAAGTTGAGGATATAGTTAGTTCAGGAGCACATGCACTATTCATGCCACATGGTTTAGGACATATGATGGGAATGACAGTTCATGATATGGAAAACTTTGGAGAAATAAATGTAGGTTATGATGAAGGAGAAGAAAAATCAACTCAATTTGGTTTAGCTTCTTTAAGACTTGCTAAGAAATTGGAAGTTGGAAATGTCTTTACTATTGAGCCAGGAATATACTTTATACCAGATCTTTTTGAAAAATGGAAGAATGAAAAACTTCATCAAGAATTTTTAAATTATGATGAAATAGAAAAGTATATGGATTTTGGTGGAATTAGAATGGAAAGAGATATTTTAATTCAAGAAGATGGTACAAGTAGAATTCTAGGAGATAAATTTCCAAGAACTGCTGATGAGATAGAAGAATATATGGAGAGTAAAAATAGATGATGGAAAAAGATGAAAAAATATATGAAAGCAAAATAACGCATATATTTGGCAAAAATGTAATTTTAGCTATTACAATTAGCATTCTTATAACTTATTTTATGGGTGGAGACATATCTTACATAATATTTGGAATAATTGGAGTATTATTATTGTATATTCTAACTTTTAAAAAGATAAGAATAGTTGTGAGAAACAATGAATTAGTCTATAACTATAAGAAAAATAATGAAATATTTAATTTTGATAGATATAGATTTAAAGCTATTGTTAGAGGCGAAAGAAGACAATATAGATTAGAAGCTACAAATGAAAATGGAGAAGTAAAATTAATTAATTGTGATTATTTAGGTTGGAAGAATTTTAAAGAACTTATAAATGAGTTAAAAATAGATACAGAATATATAAGATAATTAATGGATAAGACATGAGACTATAAGAAGCATATAGAAATAGGGGGAACTATGGAAAGTGTCCAACAAGAACTATTAAAAAAGTTATCAAATCAATCTTCTATAGATGAAATACAAAATTATATAAAAAAAATAATGGAAATGAGAGGTTTTAATAAAGAAAAGTCCTCAGATAAAATTTTGTTACTGGTTGAGGAAGTTGGAGAGTTAGCTAAAGCTATAAGAAAAAATGAGAAAAAGTTAGGAATAGATAAAACTAAGGAATATAATTATTCTTCTATTGAGAGTGAAATAACAGATGTCTTTATAGTTCTTTTATCAATATGTGATATTTTAAATATAAATTTATTTAAAGCATTTTTAGATAAGGAAGAAGAAAATATTAAAAGAGTTTGGTCAGTAAATAAATAAAAATCAAAAAGAGCTATTATAAATTAATGGAGATTTTCATAAATTTATAGTAGTTTTTTTATTGAAAATAAAAAGAAAAAAATAAAAATAGAAAAAAATTAAAAAAAATTTAATTTTTTTTGTTGACAAAGTTTATGAAAAATGTTATTATAGACGATGTCAACGAGACAAGAACATTAGCAACAGAATAGAGAAAAGACAAAAAGCAACCATAAATTTGGTGTTAAATTAAAATAGCAAAATTGAGCTATTAAAAAGATTGAACGAAGAGTTTGATCCTGGCTCAGGATGAACGCTG
>ERZ773018.1013-NODE-1013-length-15621-cov-9.183927_pt1 | contig 15621 bp, 17 predicted proteins | sample MGYA00580840_ERZ773018 | MGnify/ENA primary metagenome ERZ773018 (study PRJEB29015, sample SAMEA2738125) | human oral metagenome | biome: human oral; feature: human-associated habitat; material: saliva | place: China | collected 2256 ... | reverse complement strand
CTATCTTGCTGATACATGGCGGTGGCAGTTCTTGGTGGAATTATCTTCGTCAAGCGCGGATCTTGTCAGAAGACTACCGTGTTATTTTACCTACTTTGAATGGCCACGGCGAAGAATATCAACTCGATTATGTTTCTACTGAAGATTCTGCTTTGGAGATCCTAGACTATGTCAAAGCAAACTGTGGTGGAAAGGTGTTTGCGATCGGTGGTGTTTCACTTGGTGGTCAAATTGCCATGGAACTTTTGTCATTAGACAGAGAGATAGCTGAGAAGGCCATCATAGATGGAAGCCTCTGTATTCCTCAACCAAGGTTGGCTAAAATCAGCATCTTTCTAGTTGCTCTGTTTGGTAAACTGATATTCAGTAAATTCTCTTGCAAACTTCAATTAGTCATGATGGACAAACTCTATCCTAAACTGGCTTATTCAGAGGAAATAAAAGCTTATTATTTGGAGGATTTTCCAAGGACACCTATCAAAACATTGGTGACCATTTACAAAACCTATATGGGGCGTTACAAGCTCAAGGACACAATTTCTACTAGTAAGGCCCAGGTTCTGTATATCTATGGTGAAAAAGAATTGAACTGTGTGAAAGCATCAGCGAAATTATTTCAGCAGCTACATCCAAATACGATCCTGTATGAAGCAAAGGGGTATAACCATGGCTATTTATCAGCTTACCTGCCTCAAGAGTGGATTGATTTGGTGGTACCATTTTTAAAGAGCGACCCATTGGAAATCTGATATGCTGTAAGGAGGAATCTTATGCTAGGAGCAATAGTAGGAGACATTGTAGGTTCTGTTTACGAATGGGGCAATATTAAATCAAAAGACTTTCCATTATTTCGTGAGGATTGTTTTTTCACGGACGATACGGTTATGACATGTGCTGTTGCTGAAGCCATCATGAACGGTGGTCAGAAGAATAACTTTATTGATGCTATGAAGAAATATGGTAGGATGTATCCTGATGCTGGGTACGGGCCTAGGTTTAATACATGGATTCAAAGCAATGATTGTTCCCCTTATAATAGCTTTGGCAATGGTTCTGCCATGCGTGTTTCTCCTTGTGCTTGGGTGATGGATTGTGGTTTCTGTGCAAGAACAGGTACTTGGCCATCTAGTAGAAATCTTGTGAGAATTTCTGCAGAGGTGACTCATAACCATCCAGAGGGTGTCAAAGGAGCTATGGCGACGTCTGATGCTATCTTTCTGTGTCGTTATTACTTTGGAGGCTACTGTGGCGATTACGAGCAGCCAATCAATGATCATCCTACAGAGTGTAAAAAACGCATCAAGGAATACATAGAGAAAGAGTACGGATATAACCTTTCTCAATCACTCGATGACATTCGTCCTAATTATCATTTCAACGAAACCTGTCAGGATACGGTACCTCAAGCCATCATTGCTTTTCTTGAAAGTACAGATTTTGAAGATGCTATTCGAAATGCCATTTCTCTTGGTGGGGATAGTGATACTCTTGCTGCCATCACCGGGAGTATAGCAGAGGCCGCATATGGTATCCCTGATTGGATTAAGGATAAAGCCTATACCTATCTAGATGAGCCTTTAAAAGATGTGCTTAGCCGATGGGAGCAAGAAGTTTCAATAACATAACAGAGATTAGATAAAAACAACCAAAAACACTAAAGCGACGGGATAAGTAACAATCTCGTCGCTTTTGCTTAAAAGTTAATGTTGCCATGGATTTATTCAGGCACCTAGTTAGATTTTTGCTGATTCAAGAGGAGGATACAAGTCATTACTGAGATACAGGATACAAGAATCAGATACCAAAGATTTTCAAGACCAAAACCATTTTCTAGCATCAATCGGAATCCCCAAGAAGCGGGGAAAAGACGCCCGATTGCTTGGAGAAAATCAGGCAGTAAGGTGATGGGAAACATGATTCCTGAGAGCATAATTGATGGTAAAAAGATAAGTTGTGCTATCATGGTCAGCTTTGCTTGATTATTAACAGTAAGGCCCAGTATACTTCCGATACTCAACGATACAAAAATGTAGATGGCAAGCGCGAGAAAGAATAAGGGAAATTGACTTGGTAGATTTGCTTTAAATAAAATTGGAGCAAGTAGTAGGATCACCATGCAGGTAATCATTAAATGAAGAAAGGCAGAGAGAACCATTGTCACCAATCCTAAATGAATAGGCACACCATTTGCTTTATAAATCTTTTTTATGTCGCTTCCGTATGTTTCAATCAAGGAAGGCGGTAAGCCGAGAAGGGCCCCCATGGAAACACTCATAACAATCATTGACTGTATGAGTGTACTACCCATTTCAGGCATAACGGAAGTAAAAATACCACCCATGAGAAGAAAGAAAATAAGCGGTACAATATAGTAAGTAACCAAGAGAGACTTACTTCGTATGTCCAATTTCCACTGTAATGCTAGGCTATATAAGAATCCATTCATTTCGATCCCCTCCTTGCCATTTCGATGAAATGCTGCTCCAGTGTGCCACGATCCACCTTAATATCCAATACCTGGATATGTTTCTGTTTGCATTCTTCCAATAATGAAATCAAGGTGTCCTCGATCGTATCTGTTTCAAAAGATTCCTCTCCGTCCCGGGTCTTTAAATGGATGAAATATTTTCTTCCCAACTTGTCTGTCAGTTCTGAAGGAGTACCACAAAAGACAATCTTTCCATTATTCAAAATAGCAATGCGGTCACATAAGGTTTCAACTTCGGCCATATCGTGGCTTGCCAAAACAATTGTCTTGCCCTGTGATTTGAGCTTTCGGATTTGTTCATGGAGGGATAGTCTTCCTTCAACATCAAGTCCCGCTGTCGGTTCATCGAGAAAAATAATATCTGGATTACTGATAAGTGCAAGAGCAAGATGTAATCTTCTTTTTTGACCGGTGGATAATTCTATGTATTGCGACTGTTCAATTTCTTTTATGCCAAGGGCCTTTATCATAGCATCATCAATGTATGTATGATTCCATTTTGCAAATAACTTTATGGCTTCCATTGGTTTGATGTGGACGGGTAGAGAGGAGGACTGTAGTTGAATTCCGGTTTTCCCGTTTACAACGATAGTGCCTTCGTCATATTTTCTCAGACCTTCGATAGCTTCAAGCGTTGTTGTTTTACCAGCTCCGTTCACTCCGAGCAAAGCAAAGATTTCTCCTTGTTTGATTTGAAAATCGAGACCTCTAAGAACCATATTGCTACCATAACTTTTCTTTAATCCAGAAACCTCTATTGCGTCTTTCATGGTTCTACCTCCTCAAGGGGATTGGTTCCAAGCCTTGAAAAATAGACTTGTAAAGCAGGTCCTAAATAATCATTAACGATTTTTTGCTTTTCTTCCCAAGCGTTTGTAGCGATGCCAATATTCCCGACCTCCATCAACTTCGGAAGCATGCTCATATCACCATTTGTAAACTCCATAATCAAGCTCCAGTATTCTTGCACAACCTGTTGGCTTTGTTCGCTTTCAACTGGCACGTCTTCTTTTTGAAGCTCTACGATTTGATCACTTAGGCGGTTCAATCTGTCCATAAAGTCTAGTCCGCTTTTCTTGTCAAATCGACTGCGTATCTGGTCGAGCGTATCATCATCAAAGCGCTTAATGAGAGAGTAGGAGTCATTCTTCATCTGTAGATTGACAATAATGTCTGCATACTTCTTAAAATTGACCGTCTGTATTTGTAAAACTTCTGCCTTTAACTGCTCTATTGCGACTAAAGAATCCTTAAGTTGTTCAATATTTTTACGAATAGTATCTGCTTGCTCTGTAAGAGCATTGGCAACATCATCAGGTGTTTTCAAAGAGATCAAACGCCCCTTTATATCCTTGAGAGAAAAGCCTAATGATTTTAATGATAGAATCTGATGGAGTAGCACTATATCTTTATCGGTATAAAGCCTGCGACCTCCCTCACTTTCTGCTGATGGGGAAAGTAGCCCCTCTTTATCGTAATATTGTAGAGTACGGATGGTAACGCCCATTTTCTTAGCAAGTTCCCCAACTGTCATAAATCCTTCCGGAATTGCTCTATATTTAGCCATCATTACCCACCTCCTCATACCTATTATACATCGTTACGTAACGTCATGAACAAGATTATTTTAAAAAAATTTGATTGAAAAAGACCTTTTCATTTTCGAGAAAAGAAAGAGAGGTCATAGATAAAATGAAGCATGTGACAAAGTATTGACATAATTCCTACCCTTTAGAATATTATTGATGAGTATGTGTCATGATTTAGAAAAGCAAAGCACAATTACAAGATGATCAATAGCAAACACAAGGTGATAGACAGAACAATCTATCACCTTTTTCTGTCAAAACTATTTATCAACAGTTATGAACTCAGCTTTCTTATCTATTGCAACTTATATTAGGTGAAAGAAGAATCCATTTTTCACTTGAATCCCTTCTCTTTCGTATGGTAGAATGTATATACAAATTGTATATACAAAGGAGAGGTAGAAATGGCAAACACGAAAGCAGTGAATTTTCGCGCAGATTCAGTATTTTACCAAAAAACGAAAGACATCTTAGCAGATGAAAAAATTACGGTATCAGATGTCCTGAATGCAGCACTTCGAAAAATTGCCAACGGGACTGTGGATCCAAGAGAATTTGTTTCAAGTGATTTGCAGAACACGCAGTATCAAGTGGCCTTTGAGGATTTGAAGAAGGAGATTTTAGTGGGGCACCAGGAAATTGCTCAAGGAAAAGTCACTTCTGTAGCCGATGTGAGAAAGGAATTTGGTCTTGACTAAGTTGAAACGCTATCAGGTCTTTCTTGCAGATCGAGCTAAGCAGGACTTGCGAGAGATTCACGACTATATTCTTGTGAATTTTTATAGCCAGCAAGCTGCAGATGGCAAAGTCGATTTGCTATTAAGCGCTCTTGAGACCCTAGAACTGTTTCCAGAAGCATGTCCTCTGGTATCAAGCCGGGGGTATGGTGAGATGACGAATGATGGAAAACCCTATCGTTATATGCCAATAGAGAACTATCTTACATTTTATTATATGGAGAAGCATACAGTGTATGTTGCTCGTATCCTAAGTGCAAAGCAGGACTGGGCCAAGATTTTTTATAAGTAGGATGAGGAACTTTGTGTTGCACTTCATTTTACAACGTGGCTCTTATAAAAAAATAAGACTGAAACCAAGGTAAAAACTATATGGTTCAGTCTTTTATCCTATTTATGTAGTATAATGAAGGGAGTAGGAGTTCTCCTTTTTAATAGATTTTTTCCAAGCTGATATTAGTCATTCTATTGAGTTAAAATCTAGATTAGAGATAAGAAAGTTAAGTGAATTCGAGAGATTGTTTCTTATTTTATTTTAGAGAATTATCTTATCAGGGAACCATTTCCCTACACTTGGATGACAGGGCTTTTTTTAGGTGTGGGATCTCTCTATCTGTCTATACTTTGGGTGATCCTTTATTTTAGTGCTTTTGTCATCGAATAGGCCCAAAGGAATATCTGGCTATGGATTGTTATCGGTATAGTTGTTATGGCATCTATAGTAGCAACTCCAATAAGAAGATACTACTTTGATTTATAAGTCATTTTTAATTTTAAGTCAGTTTCTGATGGCAATTATGTAGAAAGAGGAAAAGCATGAAGCAATCACTTGAATTTTTAAAAGATAGAATCACTGATAAGATGCCTTTAGAGGATATGGTAGAAATCTTTGAAGATTTGTGTAGCGTTCCTATTGAGGATGAGATGATTTTATTTGAGACAGGGGTATATTCAGCTATATCTAATAAACCCTTGTTTCAACTATCGTTAGTAAGGCAAGCTCCAAATGAAGATGAAGAGTTTTATCAAGTTCACCTTGATATTTTCTATGAAGCTAGTGAAGATAATCAAATCTTCAGTGAAGCGACCTGGGACGAAGATATCGAGGAAAATATTTTTGATTATATTAGAGCCTCAGATGTATTTGCTTATGCTAAAAAGCAAGAATACCTAGCAGTCAATATTTATCTGGATGAAACTTAAGAAGAGTAGTAAAGGAAGGAAATCTGGTGGGAAAAAATGAACATTCTTGATCTTAATTCTAATCAGAAGGAGACGATATTATTAATCCATCCAATGTTATCTTCTGCACAAGGGATGAAATCGCTGATTGCAGATCAGATGGGACAAGAGTATAGATATATCATTCCGGATTTATCTGCACATGGGCAATCAGCTTCGACCATTTACGAATCGGCTCTTAAGGAAAGCCAAATGATTTATGAATATTTAAAGGATCATCATATTAAAGACTTGCGTTTAGCGTTCGGTGCTTCCTTGGGTGGAGTCGTTTTACTAAAATTATTGAAATATAAGGATATCGGGTTTGGTAAGGTTGTTTTTGAGGGGGTAAGTTTATGGACAAAATCACCTTTGCTTGATGTATTTACTAGGTACCTATTGCTAAAAAAACATAGAAAAGCTATACGCAACAGAGATCTAGCTGTTCGAAAGATGGTTTCACTTTATGGAGAAAAAGGAGTGATGATGGCAGATTCTTTCATTGCTATGGATGAAGAAAGCATCAAACATATTTCCCATGATTGTGCATTTGTGGATTTGCCCAACCTTACGCCAGAGGAACAAAAAAGTTGTGTGTTCTTTTATGGTTCAAAAGAATTCGACTTGATAGCTGCTAAAAAAGTTCTCCCCCAAAAGTATCCTCAAGCCAAATTTCATATTTGGCAAGGATATGGTCACTGTCGCAAGATCACTGAAAATCCTAGAGCCTACTCTAAGATTCTGCGAAATGAAATATTAAGTTCGAACTGTTGATTGGGTAAGCTTGTTACTGAAACAGTAATAGAGTGAAATAGCGATAGATTAAATAATGACTAAACTAAGGAATTTGCAAGTGATTTCATTTTAAAAGTTAATTGTTGGACTTTTTCTCAGAATAGGCTCAAAATTTTGTACGGTTAATGGTGGATTTTTCCCATTATAATCTCTCTACAGTTTTATTTCGTATATGAATTGCAATCGGTGTGATAAGTAGGTATAGCAAGGTCAAAATGATAAAAAATCCGATATCAGCATCCAAAAATACATATACGATATTAAAGCCAAAATGCATGAAAATAGAATAAATCAAGTTATTATATTTTTCCAAAATAATATTCATACAAATAGTAATAGATGTAATTACAACTATATTAGCAATAATATAAGGAACCGCGCGCCAGTCCGTAAATTTTGAATCTACAACCCACAGAAGTGTATGCCAGAAACACCAGACTAGGCCTTGGTAAATAGAAGATTTTAAAAAATGATATTTTTTATTAAATTCTTCTCTCATATAACCACGCCACCCTAATTCTTCTCCGGTCGGACCTGATGTAAATGATAAGAAAATACTTAGTGGCAATGATACGGTTCCTAGATTGATGTAGGAGAACATTGTTTTTTGGGTCATAAGTGAGTAGAGGAAGAGTGATAAAATACTGAGCCCAAATGTAAGACCAAATGAAGATAGAAGTGGGAGTAACGACACTTTAGCAGAGAAACACCGCTTAAGGAAAGTTGTTCTTTTCTCATCAGTCCTGAAATACTTCCATCCAAATAAAAGCAGGTATGATGGAGACCATGCGACGATATTTCGTACAATCCACATGATAACAGGTGGAACCTTAAATACTAAACTTGCAGGAGCTGCTACAAAAATAATGAGTGCCCAAACAAGTACATAAGAACTGATGATGTATCTTTTTAAATAATTTACATTCATTTAGTTACCCTCTTTCTTCAGCTGTATAGATAACTAGTTCACTCTTAATACCATTCAATTCAATTATATTATCTGCATCGGGTGAATCGAATGGTTCAGTTTTTTGCCCATTTTTTTCATAATAAATATTTGTTCCAATCCCTTTGGTAACAGCAGTAAATAGGCTGTTTTCAGGAATACGAATTCTGGATGTTGCTGAAATCTGGTTAATGTCAACTTCACCGTTTAATGAATGACATAATACTTCCATATCAAGATTACAGTTTATTTATACTTTACCTGAAATATCTTCTAGGGTAATACGAGATGTTTTAAGGTCAAGTTCGATATTGTCACATTCTAGGGAGTGAATTTCTACAGACTCTGCACGAACCGCGCATTCAATGTGACTAATATAGCGAGTTGGGATTTGCACAAAGATACTGACCGTTTCTTTAGCCGTTGCCTCCGTTACACCATTGTAACGTTTTACATCTAGGTCAATTCTTTTTCTACTATCATCAATTTTTACTTTAAAATCATTTTGAAGTGTAGAAAGAAGATTGGATACCAGACGAACTCGAATCTTTTCTCCCTTGTATCCGGACAATACAAACTTTTCTGCGCCTCCAAATTTCATATCATAGCTCTTGATCTTATCGATATCATACTCTGTGATACTCTCAAAAAGATATTCGCTTGTCTTAAGACTAGTTCTTTCATTACAGATTAGCTCATCGATAGAGATGTTAAATAGGTTTGAGATGGAAATCATATTTTCGATATCCGGAATACCAGCACCAGTTTCCCACTGTGTTACAGCTTGTCTTGATACACCGATTTTTTCAGCTAAAAGTTCTTGTGACATCCCTACTTGTTTACGTATGGATTTTAATTTTTCAGCAAATGTCATGTTGTATGACCTCCTCTATATTCTATGATGTAATTTGTCATAAAGTAGCAATATGACTGATTTTAGTATAGAATAAACGATGATTACAGCACAAGCAAGTAGAAGTTGCATTCTCATTATTTTTGCTACTTTGCGTGGCATTTATCGTTTTAACGTTGATTTTTAGCATTATTTTAGTTATTTTACCATACATTTAAATGGAATGATGAATACAATTAAAATTAATATTTTGAAATTCAAGAAAGTCTGGGAGTAATAAAAAATAGAATAAATAGGTTCTAAAAAGTTATTTGTTCTGTAACCCCTTTTTTCTGCTATAATATCACTAGATAGAAATGTGGGAGTTTCAATCATGGTTACAAAACGGTTTTTGAAAAATGTTATTGTTGCGATGGTCTCGGTTTTTATGTCCTTGGCCGTTGTTCAAGGGGCTCAAGCCCAGCAAACGGGCCTCGATTACCAGAGCCTTCATCTACTGCCTTTTAATGGCAGTAAGCAGCTTGTACTGGGGGATTTTGATCATTTAGGTCGTGCGACTTCGGCTCATATTCAGCTGCAGGACAAGGATGAGCCAAAGAAAAAAAGAGAACCACGGCTCAACTATAATCCGGTTGGCTGGCACAATTATAAGATTGCTTATGGAAACAAAGGGAAGAAGGCTTGGCTGTTCCATAGAGGGCATCTAATTGGCTATCAGTTTAGTGGTCTGACCGATGAAGGGAAAAATCTGGTTCCGCTAACTGCTTGGACCAATACGGGGAATTATAAAGGGACAGCAGATAGCAATGTGGAAGGCATGCTTTACTACGAGAAAAGGCTCGATAGCTGGCTGGCCACCCACCCCAATTATTGGCTGGATTATAAGGTGACGCCTGTCTATACGGGGGATGAATTGATTCCTAGGCAGGTGACCTTGCAATATGTAGGAATTGATCGAGATGGCAACCTTCTACCAATCAATTTAAGTAGCCCCAAAGAGTCAGTAGATGCTTATGGGATCACCACCGTTACCTTGGATAATTATTCCAAGAATGCGACAATTGATTATCTGAAGGGAACCGCCAAGCCATCTTTAGTGCCGACGGAACCAAGTAGTCAACCACAACCAGCCAGTCCTTCTGTAGAGACGAAACCAAGTCAAGCCCCTCAACCGAGTCAGCCAGCAGTGCCTGCACAACCAGTTCAACCTGTCCAGCCTACAGAGCCAACTCGTCAACTAGCTCCAGTTGTTTATGTGGCCAGAAATGGGAGTGCTGATGTTTATTGGTATTCTAAAGATAGCATGCCACGAAATACCAACTTTGCGAAAGTAGTTGAAATGTCAGAAGAGCAAGCGCTCAGTCTTGGAAAACGGCATACAAGTAAGGAATGAGTATCAGTCATTTAGATGATGAGAAAGCCCAATCGCTGGGCTTTTTGTGTAGGGTAAGTTCTAAATAGGAGAACTAAAATGATTGAAAATATGCTATAATAATAGGACGGAGGTAGAATATGACCTTAGATGTAGATAAAGAAAAAATGATGATTATGGGTGTGATTTTTGACAACAAAAAGGTTTTTAAGAGCGTCTGGTTTGCTCTGAGCACCAATATGATTGAAGGATGGCATCCCACGGTAGAAGACGTGGAGCGACTGAGAGAAGTGGCCATTCTGGAAAGTGCAAACTAGAATGATCTGTTTTTGAACTATACTTGTAGGTTTAATTTTCTGTTTGTATGAATAATTGTGTAAGTAAATTTTAAAAAATACGAATAACACTTGAATTATCTAGTAAAAACTGTATAATGTAGTTAATAGGACCGCCCACCTCTCTTTGATGTGACAAGGCGGACATTTTTTTATCTGGAAGTTTTTATGGATGTTAAAGAATTTAAGACTTGGAAAGAGCAAGTAGCTAAACTAATTGAGCACGGTTGTATAGATATCAAATCGGATGAGTTTGCGATTGATATTTTGAAGAAGGTTAATTATTATAGGCTAACTGCTTATTTTTTACCTTTTCGTGATAAGGGAACGCAGAAATATGATTCTAATAAGGTTTCTTTAGAAAAGATCTATGAAATTTACTGTTTTGATGCAGAGTTACGCTTGCTCATTTTTAAGTACATTGAAGATATTGAATTATACTTTAGAACCCAAGTTGCCTACTATCATGGGAACTATACGGAGCTTTAGCCTATAAAGATAAAACTTCTTTTAATAAATTTCATAAACATGATGAATTTTTGGAAGGTATTGACAAAGAATTAGGACATAGGAAGAAAAGTCCTATTTATAAACATCATCAGATAAAATATGATGGAGTGTTCCCTATTTGGGTTTTAGTAGAGTTTTTCACCTTTGGTATGACATCAAAATTTTTTGCCGATTCTCCTACAGATGTTCAACAGTCTATTGCTAACAATGTTGGTCTAAAATCTTCTCAAATCAGAACCTATCTAGAAGTTTCTGTAGTCTTAAGAAATTACTGTGCTCATTATAATCGACTATACTATACAAGCTTTACAAAAATCCCTGGTCAACTTCCTTCTTTTATGCATGAAAATAGCAAGTTAAAAAATAGATTAATGGCCCAACTTTATGCTATTAAATGCCTTTATCCTGATAAGAAAAAATGGAATGATGGATTTTTACGTGAATTATCAGAACTTATTCAACGCTATCGAGAAGCGATTCATCTCCATCATATTGGCTTTATTGATAATTGGAAAGAAGTACTAAAGAAATAAAAATATTGAAATAACTATTTAAGAATAATTCCACAAAGATCTTTAAGCCCAATCGCTGGGCTTTTTGTGTTGCACTAGAATCTTAACAAGTTAGTAGTCTAAAATTATCTCACAAGATCTTGCAAACCTTTTTCTAAAGTTGTATACTAGAGTGAGTTTTGTGTAATCGTTTGCATAAACTGATGAATGATGAGAAAAGAAAGGAAAGTAGGAGACGAGACAGATGGAATTAACAGCGATTTACCACCGGCCTGAATCGGAGTATGCCTATCTTTATAAGGATGGCCAGCTCCATATTCGCATCCGGACTAAGAAAGAGGATATCAAACGGATTGTCTTGCACTATGGGGATCCTTTTATTTTTATAGAGGATCTATATGAGGCAACCAAGGAAATGGACAAGGTGACGACCGACGACCTCTTTGATTATTGGCAAGTATCGGTATATGTCCGCCATGCACGGATCCAGTATCTCTTTGAATTAGTGGATACAGCGGGAGAGAAGATCTTGTACGGAGACCGAGGTGTGGCAGCCTACACCAAGGAGAACCTGGACTTCGTCATGAACGGTTTTAAGCTTCCTTTTATCCATGAGATTGATGGGTGTGCTGTTCCGGACTGGGTGGCTCAGACAGTTTGGTACCAGATTTTTCCTGAGCGTTTTGCCAATGGGAATCCAGCCATTTCCCCAGAAGGTGTCCGTCCTTGGGATGCGTCAATTGCCCCTACAATGTTGGATTTCTTTGGTGGAGATTTGCAGGGAATCATCGATCACTTGGACTACTTGCAGGATCTAGGAATTACAGGGCTCTACCTTTGCCCGATTTTTGAATCACCGAGCAACCACAAATACGACACCATTGATTACTTTGAAATTGATCGGCATTTTGGTGATAAAGAGACCTTCCGCAAACTAGTGAAAGAGGCTCACGCGCGTGGGATGAAGATCATGCTGGATGCCGTCTTCAACCATATTGGCTATGATTCCCCCCAATGGCAGGATGTGGTCAAACACGGGGAGGATTCGATTTATAAGGACTGGTTCCATATCAAAGAGTTCCCTGTCTCCTCAGAAAATCTGTGGAATAGTCGCGACTTGTCTTACCATGCTTTTGCCTTTGCGGGCTTTATGCCTAAGCTCAATACGGCTAATCCTGAGGTGAAGGCCTATCTCTTGAAGGTGGCGACTTACTGGATTGAAGAGTTTGATATTGATGCTTGGCGACTGGATGTGGCTAATGAGATCGACCATCAATTCTGGCGGGATTTCCGTAAAGCGGTCTTGGCCAAGAAGCCGGATCTCTATATCCTCGGGGAAATCTGGCATTCGTCCCAACCTTGGCTCAAGGGCGATGAGTTCCATGCGGTGATGAACTATCCCCTCTCTGAAAGTATCAAGGATTATTTCCTGCGGGGGCATAAGGAGACGCAACGCTTCATTTGGGAAATCAATAGCCAGTCCATGTACTATAGGCAACAAATCTCTGAGGTTATGTTTAACCTCTTGGACTCGCATGATACAGAGCGCATCTTGACGACGGCAAAAGGGGATCTACAGTCTGTCAAGTCTGCTCTCGCCTTCCTCTATCTACAACGGGGTACGCCCTGTATTTATTATGGAACGGAGCTAGCCCTCATCGGTGGTCCAGACCCAGATTGCCGCCGTGTCATGCCTTGGGAGCGCGTGTCAGCTGATAATGACATGCTAAACTTTATGAAGGACTTGATCCAGCTCCGAAAAGAAGTAGCGGGCATGATTCAGTATGGTAAAGTGAGTCTGGAAGAAGTGGAGCCAGATGTGGTGGCAGTGGAATGGCAATATGAAGGTGATATTCTCAAAGCCTACTTTAACCACTCAAAGAAAGACGTTGTCTTAGAAAGAGGACAGGCAAATCTGATCAGTCTTGTGAATATATCCGATGGTCGATTGATCATTCAGCCAAATGGCTTTGTTATTTATAGAGAAGATAAGTAGGTTTGAAGACTGCAATTGCTAGATTGCAGTCTTTTTTTATAAATAGTTTCTTTATTCGTACCCTTATATTATAATGGAGATGAGAAAGGGGGAGACGGTGATGAAGATGTTAGCAATCAATCCTATTTCGGTTAAAAAAAGAATGATAGAATTTCTATTCGATTATCTTTTCATTCTAACTTATTTAGTTTTTCTGTTTATAGTTTCGATGCTTATTTACATTATTTTTTTTAATGGTGTCCCAGAGTTTACAGAAATTCAGTCGCAGTGGCTCGTATTTTTTACCTCTATTTTACCAATCACACTCCTTTTCACATACTTGGATTATGCAAAAAATGGGAGTTTTGGGAAGGTAAAAGCAGGACTTGAACTGGTCTACCAGAAAAAAACAGTACAAGCTAGCTTGATCAGAAACACCATTAAATTTTTACCTTGGCAACTCGGTCATATGGGCACAATTCATGGCTTCTATAGTAATTTTGATGGATTATCCATTATCCTCTCTATTTCGGCGACTTTACTAGCAGTTTCCTTACTAGCAATGACGCTGTTTAGGAAAGATAAGAGGCATCTTGGAGACCTGCTAGCCCATACGCAAGTGCAACTAAAAGGTGACTAGGATACAGATTGTCTATTCTGTCCTAAAAGAAAAAATACACATAGTTAGGAAGTATCTGTATGAATGAGATCGTTGAGTTTACAATATTGCTTTATTAAGAACAAAATAACAAATTAATTTGACTACAAACAAGTAAAGGTATTCATTATGAAAGAATTTTTGAAATTTATTTTTTGGATGTTTGTTTCGATTTTTGTATTGATGGTAGTAGTTGTAGCTCTTATGTTAAATAGTTATGATAGAGCTTATGAGAATGCTCATAAGCATTCGAGTTATTCATGGAAAAAAGTAACTTATCCTGTAGAAAAATACTCTAATCCAATTGATGAATATAATGATAATTTCGAATTATTATTTAATTTGCTTGTTAAAAAACTTTTTTCTCCAACTTTAGTAGAAAAAGAATTTAAAAGGGCATATGAAACAGCTAAAAATCTGTCAGCGGATTCTCCTATTTCGATGCAGGCTATCAAAAATAAAATAAAGATTTATAATTATTCAGAAGGCGCTAACCAGTACGCTGTATATAAGCTTAATATAGACTGGAAAGAGCAGGCTGTTTTAGCAGCAAAATCACTTCAAAAGTATCGTTATTCAAAAGAAAAGTTAGTTGAGCAACTGATAAAAGTTGAACTATTTACTCAACAAGAGGCTGACTATGCTGTAGAACAAGTTAATTTCGATTGGAAGGAGAATGCTGTGAAAGAAGCGGAATCTTATGTAAACAGTGGCAAGATTTCGAAAGAAAAGTTATTAGAAATACTTGTTGAGAATAAAAAATTCACTCAAGAAGAAGCTGAGTATGCTATAGAACATGCCAAAATAGATTTGTTGGATTAGACAATAGTTCTAGTATTTATTTAAAGACCTTAAAAGAGGTTAATGAAGCTAAGATAGCTGCGGTAGAAAGTTATGAAAAGTGGCATAATGAGCATAAGGACACAATTACTATTTATGATCGCTATTTGAACAGTGATGATTTCAAAACAAGTTCAATGAAAACTATACAAGATCAACTGAAAACATTTTTAATGGACCATCACTACTATGAAGTAGCTATTCCCCTGATTAGACAATTAAGTAAGAGTTACGATCATTATTATAAAAAACTAACTGAGGCAAGTAACTATTATTTAAAGTAAAAGGAAGATGCACCACAGTAATTCGGAAATCAATATACTTCATAAGATTTAACGATGAAGAGATAGAGTGAGGGATGACTTGCCTTAGCTCTATTTTTCGGTTCCTTTAGTTGTACTTTTCCCCTACATAGGTGTATAATGTGTCCTTGGGTAAAGAAATTAGTAGAGTAAGGTGATTTATATGGAATTAAAAGATTTTACAGAAAAAGAACAAGAACAGATCAACCAAGGTTTGAGTACAGCTGAGATTTCTGATAAAGAAGCGGCGAAGAAGTTGCTTGCTCTTGTACCGCAAGAATGGGTCAAGCGTATTCCTTTCTTTGTCAGAGGGCATGCGACAACAAAGACGATCGAACGTGTGGCTATGCGCTATCCTGAACTCTATGCCGTGGCCAAACGCCAAGGAGACCTTCCTGAAAAAGAACGGGAAGAATTGCGTGTCATCATGACAGAAGTCTTTGAAGAAAAGATGAACAAACACAAGATTAAATAAGATTCATTATTCA
>ERZ773018.1012-NODE-1012-length-15634-cov-9.233648_pt1 | contig 15634 bp, 25 predicted proteins | sample MGYA00580840_ERZ773018 | MGnify/ENA primary metagenome ERZ773018 (study PRJEB29015, sample SAMEA2738125) | human oral metagenome | biome: human oral; feature: human-associated habitat; material: saliva | place: China | collected 2256 ... | reverse complement strand
ATCTCAGCCCCCTCCCTGCCTCCTCATTTTTTAATCGACCTAACATTTTTCCATTTTTCAACTAACCCTTTCAACCCTTTCTTAGTACTTACCTTTCTATAACTTTTAATAATTAACATAGCTTAACAAAAAAATTAACATACCTTAATTTCTTTCTTAACCCACCTTAACCCTCCATTATCTTACTGTACTATCTACCCTACCATTACACCATACAAAAAAGCAACCATTAAATGATTGCCTTAGTCTCTCCATCTCTTAGCTATAGCCCACTCACTGAATATCACTACCTTGTCACCCTCTAGTCCTCTAAGAGCCTGTTTGATATGTTTACTGTACATAGAAGCATTATCAATAATAACTTGATAGCTGTTACCTCCTGTGATTAGTATAAGGTCTTCTTCATCTACCATATAAGAGTAGAGTACAGAAGTCCTCTTCTTTCTACCTTCTTTATAGGTGAGTACATTACCCTCAATCCTTATTAATTGCTTGTGATTATTACTAATCTCTATAATCTTTACCATTATTATCATTCTCCTTAAGTTATAATTCTCTACTATCATTATATCAAAAAGGGGTTTACTTTACAAGCAATAACTTACTTTCTTTTCTTCTTTCTTTCTTCCTCTTTCTTGCTCACTCACTTTCTAATTATGAATAGATAAAATTAAAAATATAATTGATGAAAAGCTAAAAAATTTTAAAATAAATTAAAAAAATGATAAAAAAGGGTTTACAAAGATTATAAAAGGGTGTATAATATAATCATAAATCAAACGCAGGGCAAGCGCAACAAAAGCCCAATAAAGGAGAAATATGAGTTATAAGTGTAAGTTACTTAAAAACGAACTATCTGAATCTGACGTACAATATTATGAAAATATAAATCGTGGTTGGAGTGTGAAAACCACAGATTGCTTATATGTTGAGTTTGAGGACGGCACTGGAACAACCTACGTTATTTTTGAAGGACGATTTACGAAACAATATATGTGTAGGGATTGTGGTTCATATTATGAAATCAATTTAGGTACACAGTTGATTAAAATTCCTAAAGAAATGGTATAAAAAGGAGAAAATAAAAAATGAGAATGTTGGGTAGTTGGAAAATTCAATCAAATTGGGAAAAAGCGATTGACGACATAGAAGAATATTCTTTCCACAAAGGAATTTATAGTACAAGTTACATTTCTTATACAATGGGTTTTAGTTTGGATCAAGAGGATATTAGCAAACTAGCTCTTATTTACAAAAATGCTCCAGAAGGTAGCAAGCGACGCTTGGTTATTAAGCAAATACTAGAAGATATGAACTATCACACCGAAAGCTCTGATTTTAGTTCAGGTAACTTTGACAAATATATTATTACAGAAAACAAAGGAGAGTAAAGCAGGATATAAAAAAGAAATGCAGTAATTGTAAAAGGGTAGGGAACTACTCTTTTTTATTTTTAATTATTAGAACATAAAAAAAATAATCAAAATTAAAAATTTTGTTAAAAAAGGGTTGACTTTTTCTTTCAGACCTGTTATAATTAATACATAAGGTTGAGAGAGATACAACCTAGGAGCTATCAAGATTCAAGTTACTACCTTCTTTAGGGTAAGGAGCATAGGACTTGTGAGACAAGCCAAAAGCAAAGATCTCACTATTAAAATCTTAAGGAGAAGCAAAATGCTTAAAATTTATAAAGAAACTGTTTCAGAATTTACCCCATGGCAAGGTGCTGTTAGTACCTATGATACTATTGTAGAAGAAAATAAGCTAGATGATCTAGAATTTCTACTAGAAGAACTTTTCCCTGAAGGAATTTCTGAAGGTCAACTTAATGATATTCTTTGGTTTGAAAGTGATTGGGTATTTGCAAAACTTGGTATAAATAACATGGTTGAATGTGGTTACTGTGGAGCTATTTCAGATGAAGAAGATCTTGAGGAAGATGAAGACGGTTTAAGAATTTGTCCAAGTTGTCAACATGAAATTGATTAATAGAGAGGTTTAAAATGGGAGAGTATAAAAAGCTTACATTCTTAAATGTTTCAATTTCTAAAGAGAAAGTAACAGTCTTTACTGAAAAAGAGACTTTACTTTCAACAAACAATAACATACAAGCTTATAATAAGCTATATAAAGCCCTAGAAGGTCAGGAAGCAGATATCTATATCCTGGATCATTGGGGTAAGAAAATAGGCTCATCTGTGGATAAAAATAGCTTTATTGGTATTCTGAGAAGATGGTTTGAAAACTAGCCTCTTCATCGCCTTGGTAACTTGGAAACAACGGTTACACTTTAATTTAAATTTTAAAATCAACGGAGAAAATAAAAATGTCAAAAGAACTTAAATCAATCATTGAAAAAGCTGTAAAAACAGGATATGCAAACAAAAATGCTAGAATGTGGCTAGGTTATGGCTACGGAGACTTTGAAAGCAAATGGGAAGCTCACTATAGCAAAGAAATTGATACATTTTGCCTTTATCATTGGGGAACTTGTATCATATCATTAACACAATTCAGCACTTTCCCACTTGTTTCCCATATCTATGGACAAAGTAAAAGTGACCGTGATGCACTTGTTCAATTATTCAACTACTGTGGAAGAAATGACTTCCATGTTAGCTACAAACCTTCTACAGACCAATTTGTTACAAAAGTCCAATTTGTAGGCAAAGAAGAGCTTACTGACTTCATTATTTAAGGAGATCAACCATGAAAAAAGTATTATTCACAACTCTACTCACTTGTGTGTTAGGTTTAAATATCTACACACTTGCTAAAGTAACCACTTTTACACAAAAAGAGCAAGAAAAGCAGGAATTTGTACAAAACTACACGCTTAAAGACAAGCAGATTCTAGATGCTTATATTGAAAATGGGGATCACAAACTTGTTATTTGGTCAGAAGCCAAAAAGAGCAAGTTAGTTATTACAGTAGCCGAAAATGTTTGGAAGTTATCTATAATTGGGAAGGTTTACAATGGAAAGATTTAACAGGATTCTACTGAATATCCTATACATAGGAATTTTCTTCAGTACATTCGCTATAATGTTCATTTTCAAGGCTGGGAATGATCTATCTAATATTTATGATAGATTAGAGAAAGAAAAACAAGAAACTATAGTGAAAAACCCTAATCCTTCAGACTGTGAGATTGTAGGGAAGACTGATGATGGGGAATACTTACAATTCATTTTGTGGGATTCACAAACACAAAAAGAACACAAAATACACGTACACCCTAGTGATTATGACCTTTATAAAATAGGTGATATCTACTATACTGATAAAGATACAATAAATTAAAATCATAGGAGAAACAGAAATGTTAACATTAAAATTAGTTATTTATAAGAGAAAAGCTTGTGTATACCTTGTTGGAGGTACTAAAGAAGGCGTTATTACACTACCAAAAGATGAAAGCATTTTTGAATTTTGTAAAATATTAAAGTTTGACCTTAATCAATACTTTTGGGATGGTTATAAAGGTATTTTCCATAAAGGGAAATTTTATGAAGCAAGTGACGCAATGGAAACAGCAATAATTATTAAAAAAATCTTAATGGAGAAATAAAATGACTTACCCTATATTTGAAAATCTTGAAACAGGAGAAAGACTCTATTTTGTTAAAAACTTAAATCCTGAATACCCTACTAATTGGTATGAAAAGTGCATTATTGAATACTATGAATATCCACTGAACCAGGAATACTCAACAGAATTTTACTATATGAAAGAAATGGATTCAGATGATGAAATTTTGAATGAAGCTTGTAAGCTATTCCATCTAAATAAAGAAAACTTTGAAAAAATTGGTGAAACTGACTATTAAGGAGAAAACTAAAATGAAAAACACTAAAAAACGCAAACTTAATCTTAAAAAACTATTTATTTACTACTCAAATGTCTTTGTAATCTTTTCTATTGCATTGCATCCTGTGCTAGACTACTCTTTTCGCTTGTTCCTTCTCTTCTACTGTGCTGTATATGTTCTATGGACTTTCATTGATATCACAAGCGAGGCTCACAAGCTATGATACAGGATCAAGTTGATAAAGTTATAAAATTCATTGGGGAAAAGGAGTATTTTCATGCCCCTTACCTTGATTTCATTGGTATATATACACTTGGTGATAATTGGGATAGGTTTGAAAAAGGTGAAAAGGTTATTCTGCTAAAAGCCTATGAATTAGGTAACGAATACCACATTATAAACAGGGTAGAAGGAGCTGTAAGGCTTGGTTTCATTTCAGAAGGAAAGAGAAAGCCTATCCTTATACCTGAAGGTTTAAAATTTTATCTAGGAGGTGTTAAATGATTAATCTAACAGGTCATGATATTAACATTTGTGACCATAAAGGGCAAGTTTACAAGATTATCCCAAAAAGCAAGATTACTTTGAGAGCTTACACAAGCTATAAGACTATCAAAGAGCTGGAAGGTGTACCTATTGATATTATTGACTATACTATCACAGACCCTTTACCTGTGATTAAAAGTTTAATTGAAAATAATCAGTACATCATTGTAAGCAAGATCACAGCAGAAGCATTAAAGAAAAAAGGAATTTCTAAGGGTGTATTAATCACAGGAAGGAAATTCTACTTAAATGATTCCCTTGTGGGTGTTAGGGGGTTAAGTCTCTATGAATAAAGTTAAAATCAAAGGGAGTTATATAGAAACGCTAAAATTTTTACAGGAAAATCTAGATCCTGAAGAATTAAAAGGCTATAAATACTTGAAACCATTACAAAAGATCCAAGAAAACGCTTTAAGAGCTTCTATAGGTAAATTCTATGTAGATCCTCTTTGTGACTTTATTATTAGAAATAAGTTAGTTGGTCTTGTGAAAGATCATGGTATTTCAGAAGCATTAGATGCTTATAATTATTCTATAAGATTGTTTGTGAACTCAGAATACACAGTTAAAAAGCTAAAAACTTATGGAATTTTCACTATAGATCCAGAAAATAGGTGTTTCTCTCCTGAGAGAGATATCCATGAGCAAGTGATAGAGTTTAAGAGGGATGAAGCTAAAAAAGAAGCTTTAAAATTTCTTAATAATCAATATAAAATGGATAGGTATACATCCATCACGTTTAGAGAGCTTATAGAGGACTATTACAGCGGTTTTTCTTATCAGGAAGGGTATAATACCCCTAGCCTTAAAAAACAGCTTACAAGCCAAAATATAGCCTTTAGAGAGCAAGATTTGGTTACTTGGGGAGAAGTTAAAGCATGGTTTGATAATTACTTGACAGGTAAGCCTAATTTCCATAAAGATTATCACTATAGAGCCTTACTTTATGATTATTTTGATGAGGATATTAAAGAAGTTTCTAGTAAATGGGCTTTTGCAGTATCTTGTCACAGTCTACACAGATCAGGAGGGCAAACTCCTAAAATGCTAAAGGCTGTAGGTTTCAAAATGCTAAAATTCTATTGCTTAAACACAGATGGAGAATTAGTACCTTCTGCACGTACTTATTATTACCAAAGCGGGGAAGATATTGCTTTTTCAGGTACTTATACAAATTTTGGAGATGATGAAATGGCTACTAGTGGATATGCTTTCACAAAAGCTATTATGTGCTACATTTTTCAAAGAAAATTTGAAGATTTTGATAAAATTGAAGGAATTGACGTACACACAGGAGAGTTAGAGGATGCAGGATTCTTTTTCTTCTCTAATATGTCACAGGACAGTAATTATGCTAAATTTGGTACAGCAGAAATACTAAAATTGATTTCTATTGATGCTGATGATGCTTATCATATCATGAATAGTAAGTAAAAAGAAAAAGACCCTCAGGTCTGAAGGTCAATTTCTAATACACTATCTCGAAACATTAAAATAAATAATGTAAGGAGGTGTTCTTGATTAAGAACTATAATACATTATATCACAAGTTGTAAAATTGTCAACAGGTTAAACCTAAAAATTACAATTCTGTGATATTTAATTGAAATTCTTTATCTGAGCATTAAAGATTTTTTAAACCTTCTTTTACCTGAGCATTAATGAGTTTCATATATAATAATACTTAATTTATATAATATATAGTTACTTAACTATTAAGTATATAACTACTAGGAAAGCAAGAAAAATAAATTTTTAAATTTTTAAGAAAAAGTATTGCTTTTTTAAAATCATTGTGCTAAAATAGGGTTACACTATTAAAGGAATTAAAACAAATAAAGTTAGGAGAAAGAAATGTATATTAAAATTCCCGTAAGCCTTTTGCATGATAATCCTTTCAACTCTATCAATGAATGTATCTTTTACGCCTTCTGTGCTAGCCACACAGAGGATAAAGAAATGACATTCAATTACAGTACTGAAACATTGCAAGAGGTTTTTCCTGTGTCTTCTTCACAGTTGACTAGATACTTAAATCATTTAGTAGAGTTAGGTATTGCTGAAAACAAAAGTTATTTACTTAGCTATGATGGTATTAAGTTTGCAGGAAAGAGAAACTACAAAGTAGATACTAGCCTTTACTACAATAGTTTCAACTATGATGAAAATGGAAAAGCTAAAGATTATCTAAACCTTAACCTTGGATGGGTTATGCTTTACGGTATGAGCTTAAAAACAGCCTTAGTACTTGCTTTCCTGTGGACAAGCTATATTTACTTTGGTATGCCTAACAAATTTTATCTAAACACAGCAAACATCATGGAAAATACAAGCATTAAGGATCGTAGAACGGTTTATAAAGCTCTTGACCAGCTTTCTGCACTAGGTATCATCACTGAGAAAAAATCAGATGAAAGATACTTTAGACTTATTGAAGTTAATAAGGATAGATGCTTGTGTAATGATAATCATGACGTTCATGAAACACATGCAAGAGTGATCTGGTCTTTTTCAAAGATTATTGAAGGTAAATCAAAAAGATTTATTAATTCTTTCAAAAGTTACCTAAAAGAAGCTTCTTCTAGATTAGGTGATGTATTTTGGTATCCTTACAGTATCTTGATAGGAGAACTCCCTGAAAGGTTTAAATTTAAACCTGTAAATGATTGGAGATTTATAGAGTAAATGAGTAAAGAATTTTTAGATCTTCTGAGGAGGAATTACACAGAAGATGACCTGATACCTTTTGCTGTGAATAAAACATTTTACAACCAAAAGCATCCTGAAAATAAATATAGTAGAGATTTTGAACAATTTCACTATAAAATCAAATTTATACCTTCACAAGTTAAAGCCTTAAGAGATAAGTATGATCTCTATATCTGTTTCACCCCTTGTGAAGAAGGAGATCGTAAAAAAGTTAAAGCAAAAGATAGTTTTATCATTGCACAAGACATTGATGGAGTACCTATTCCTGAAGATCTTCCTCCTTCATATTATTGGGAAACAAGCCCAGGAAAGTACCAAGGAGTATGGATTTTAGATAATAAGGTAACTCCACAGGAACAGGAAATAATCTGTAAGAAGCTTATCAAAAAATACAACTTTGACCATTGTGGATCTGACATTGTACATTTATACCGTATTCCTTCTACTAGAAACCACAAGTATGCTAGTACTTTCAAAGTATCAGGGATGCAAGGAAAAGGTACTGTGTACAGGAAGCGTGAAATTATCAAACATCTTAAGGATGTAGATATAACTACTTCAGTTGTCACCAATAATGAACCTATTGAGTATAAAGAATATAATCTAGAGGAATTACTACTAGAGTATTCTGTTAAGCATGACTTTTATGATATTCTTGGTTCTGATCGTTCTGAATGGGCTTGGAACATTGAGAGCAAAATGTTCATCAATGGAGCAAGCAAGGAAGAAGTGAAATTTGTGCTTCTAAATGCTCCTGATTCAATGGCTAAGTTCACAGAAAAGAACGTAGATTCTGAAGTAAATAGAGTTTATGCTAAAGTTGAGGCTGAAGCTAAAGAGATTGAAGAAGAACTTGAAGATAGAGCCTCACTGAAGCGGTTAAGTAAAGCTCCTAAGGGAATTGTAAGGCTTGAAGATACTGAGTTAAGAGGTAAGAAGCCACAGAAAGGTAAAGTCAATATCAAGCGTGTTGATGAGATTGAGCCTTTTGATCCTACGGACTTCTGGTTAATAGAAGACCTGTGGGAAAACAACTCAGTAGGGGTTATTGGAGCACCTTCTAAGTCCTTCAAGTCAACTCTTACTCTTAACCTTGCCTGTGCTGTAGCTACAGGAAAACCTTTTGATGGAAGGGAAGTGAAACAAGGTGCTGTATTAATCATTCAAGGTGAGAATAACCTCTCTATGGAACAGCACAAGATATATTCAATCACTGGTGAAACTGAGTTGCCTATCTACTTTGTAGATGACAATATCACTATGGATCATATTTACAAGCTCAAGGATAGCATCCTAGAGTTAGGGGTTAAGCTCCTAATTATTGATCCTATGTATCTACTTTTTGGTTCAGGAGATATCAATAAGCATAAGGATATTGTCCTAAGGCTTGAAATGCTATCTACCCTGAGCAAGAAAACTAACTGCTCAATCATGTTAGTACACCACTCAAGGAAACTTGAAAGGGGTGCTAAGATCCAAACCTCAGATATGTATGGTTCTGCATTTATTGAGGGTTGGTATGAGTCAATGATTCTCTTACAGCGACAGTCTAACAATTCATCAAGGATGGTTACTTACTTTAGAAACCATAAATCAGGAGATGTTTACGATCTTGTGGTTGATGATAACATGGGCTGTAAAGCTTATAAGAGAAATGATGACTCAGGATATGAGCCTGACAAAATGGAACTAACAAGACTCACTAAAAAAGAAAAGGAACAATTTGAAAATGAAAACCAATAAAGTAACAATTTTAACTGTAGCTACACTTGCTACACTTGCACTTGCTAACAATGCTAAAGCTGATGCTCAGGATAGTCCTGTAAGCTCACAGGAAGCTCCTACAGCTCTTGTAACCAATTCAGAGGGGAATAATACCACTGAGGCTAAACAGCCCACAGAGATCACAAAAGAAGGCACAGAGATCACTGTGAAAAATCCTGAGGTAGTAGTGGATCAATCAAATGGTAATGGAAAATATCAACCATTCACAGTGGAGTATAAAAATATCCACTTTGATGATAACATGGCTATTAATGAAGGTGACAAAGTTAAGTTTACTTTACCTGAAGAAGTAAAATTTCAAACTAGCTTTGACTTTGACGTGTACAATCCTGACAAGCAAGTTGTAGGTAAAGCTACTACTGATGCAGAAAACAATACAGTTACTACAGTGTTCAATAACTACTTTGCTAGTCATCCTTTGAACAAACAAATGAGTTTGAAATTGGATGCTACATGGACTGACAAGGTTCAATCAGGTAAACCTGTGACAGCTAACTTTAATGGAACACTTGTGACTACACAGATTGGTAAAGAGCAAGTGATCGGTAAAGATGAGCTCCTTTCTAAGTGGGGTTCACAAGACAAAGCTGACCCTACTGTGATTAATTGGACAGCACGTGTAAACTATGCCAAACGTGTTCTCAACTATGTGAAAATCATTGATGAAATGAGTGAGAACCAAAAGCTAGTTGATAATTTCTTTGAAGTGAAGAATATTGAAAGTGTTGACCCTTGGATTGATAAAGGTGATGCTATGAACTTGGTTAAGTCTATCAGTAAATCTGAACATGGCTTCACAATCACTATGGATCGCTTGGATCACATGATCTACATTAACTATAAGACTAAGCTTATTAAACCAGTTAAAGAGTCTTTCAATCCTACTAATAAGATTGAAATTAAAGCTGAATCTGATGGCGGTATCTCACACAGCTATGTACAGCTTGTTGGAGGAAAAGGTAATGCCTCAGGTGAAAATAAACCTGAACCAACTTTTGAAATTCCTAATGATGCTCCTAAGTATGAAAAACCTGAATGGCATGGAGGTATTCCAGGTATTCCTGAAGAACGTGTGAAACCTGAATACACTGAACCTATTGGAACTATCCCTAATGATGCACCTATCTTGGATAAGCCTGAGATCAACATTGAAGATATTCCAATGATGCCTCCTGCTCCTATCCTTGAGAAACCTTACCTTCCAATTGAAGATGTTCCTGTTCTTCCTCCTGCACCAATTGTGGAAATTCCTGAGCTTCACATTCCTGAAGAACCAGTTAAACCTCATGAAGACCCTAAGACTCCTCCTGTGACTCCTGAAGATAAACCAAAAGTACCTTCAGAAAGTCCTAAGGTAGAGCCTAAGAAGGAAGAGATTAAAGTTGAGAATAAAGGAGAAGTTTCACATGAAACACAAGTAGAAACCTATAAAGCACCTATGCTTCCTCAAACAGGATCAGAAGCTGGTGTAGCCCTTTCTGTGTTAGGTTTAACAGTTTTAAGCCTCACAGTAGCATTTAAGAAAAAAGAAAACTGATACCAAGGGGTGAAATTCCCCTTGACTTTAAAATTTTGGAGAATTTAAGATGGAACTAAATAAACTAATTAAAGATTTAAAGGATATGAGAAAAGCAGGCTTTATTTACTGTAACATTCAATGCTTTCTAGATAAATTAGAGAAAGTAACAGAAAGTGTTGTGGTAGATCAGTTTATTGCTGATTGGTTTGAAAAATATAAAGGTAATCTTGAATATAATATTTGGGCTTGGATGAGATGCCTAGAGAGAGAAGAAGGAGTAAATAAACAGTTCTACCTGTGGTTGAATAACTGTAATAACAAGCCTGTGGAAACTTTGGTAAAAATGAAGCTGTATGGCTACAAAGTGAAAGAGGAAATTAAGTACAGTGTAAAAGTTGTTGAAACAAAACAGATCCTTTATAAGAGTGATGAGGGTGCAAAATTTGTTGATATTTACAACACTACACAACACAAAAAATATGAGTTCACAAAAGAAGAGTTAACTAGATATGGTATGGCTTATGTGTTTAACAATAAAGGATTTAAGGTTGAGGTGGTAGAGGAATGATTCCAAAGTTTAGAGCGTGGTTACCAGACCCAGATGTTAAAAAAATGTTGAGGGTGAAAGCTCTTATTTTTGAGAATGATAAAACAAGATGTATGTGTGGTTATGCTTATGACTTCTATCTTGAAGATGAAGATGCTATCCTCATGCAATCAACAGGCTTGCATGATAAGAATGGCAAGGAGATTTTTGAGGGAGATATCTTAGCTTCGGAAATCTATCCAGTCAATGGTGCGGTTGAGTATAGAGCCAAGCTGGGTATGTGGGTTAATTGCCTGAAAGAATATAGTTATTATGAATATTTAGGTAATGTAGCTAGTGACAGAGAAATTATAGGCAACATCTACGAAAATCCAGAATTGCTGGAGGTGGAATGATGACAGTAGAACAATTTCTTCAATCTTTATCATACCTTATGTGGACTTCGTATTGGTCAGTAATTTTTTATAAATTCTTTAAAAATGGTAAAGATTGAGAGGTAGAACCATGAAAGATGAAGTAAACTTTATAGGTTATATGGTTACTGCTATCTTTATACTTGTAGCTTTACTTGGGTATGTTACACTTAAAAAGCTAGATGATACACAAAATGAATGGAAGCAGATTGTAGTTAAGCAAGGTGAGCACATTAAGAAGCTTGCTGAGCAGAATAAGGCTCAGGATGTTATCATTAACAAGCTCAATGCTGAGTACAACCTAAAGGGTAAAAAGAAATGAGTAAGGGTGGATGGTACAGATCCTGTACTTGGCTAGATGATGCAAGCAAGAGGGAAGACCTTTCAGGAGTATTCTTTAGTATGATAGATGCCTACCTTAGACGTGTAGATATGTCTATCAGTGCTTACCTAAGTGAGCTACACAAGAGAGCTACAGGTAAGGAAATCAAGAATGGGGGAGCTTACTATTCTGTGAAGAAAGTAGCAGAAGGGAAGCTAATCCTGTTTCCTTACCTTGTGGACAACATGGTGGAAGTGTTTAGCAAGAAAGAGCGTGAATATCTTTGCTGGTACTATGTGAATACTAAAAAAGGAGATGTAAGAAGATCACAGCTTCTAGCAAGCTACTATGATAAGTATGAAGGGAGACAATCTCCTGAAATACCTGCAATTTTTGAAGACTATTTTGTGACCTCTAATGAAGAGGAAAAGGTTTCAGTTAGGAAGCTATCACAGAAAGAAAAATTAAGAAAAGAAATGAATCGTAAAGAGATTTTAGAAAGGGCACTAGCTATTGAAATTGCTGAAGGAAGACTACACAAGAGTATTCCTTATGGTGAATTGAAGGCTACTTGGAAGTAATTATGGAACATGTAAGAAATTTATTTAAGGATAGTGAAAACCTTGATGTAATTGTTAAAGGAACAGTCACAGGAAAATCTATGAATAGTCAAGATGAGGTGTTGTATCAGATTGGAACACCATGCGGAGATTGTTTTGAAGCTGACGAACGCTGTGTATACTTTGATGTAACAAAACATGTGGAGGTACCTCAGTGTGTAGCTGATTGGTATGAAGAGAATAAAGATAATCTAGATTATAACTTATGGAATTTCATTATGGATTGGGATGAGCAAGAACCTAGTGAGTTTAAAAAATGGATTGATGAAAGTAATAAAGCCTTCAAGACTATTGTGAATATGCACCAATTTGGTTATAAGGTTAAGAAAGAAAAGAAGTATCTTGTAAAAATGAAGGGTGTTGTACACGGTACAAAAGTGCTAAAACATAATATAAGAGCAGATACTTGGTATATGGGCATAGCTCAGGAATCTATTGACCTAAAAGCTTTTCACACTAAGGAAGAGCTTGAGGATGCTGGTTTTAGTGGAGTATTTGACAATCCTATGTTTGAAGTAAAAGAGGATGAGTGATGAATAAACAGGAATTATATAATAAAGTTGAAGACTTAGATAAATTTTGTCTAGGTATTAGAAAATATGTTGCACTTAATGAAGTTATATATTTGATAAAACAACTAGACGAACCACAGAAAGTCACAGTACCACAGTTTGTGGCGGATTGGATTGAATACTGTAAGGAACATAATTTCACATTATTAGGATGTCTTGATCCAGTAGATGAATTAGGAATGTCATTGAGTGAAGGGTTTAAAGGGGATACTAGAAAATGTGTTAAATGGTGTAGAAAAGAAAGTAATACTTTTGCTAAAGCTTGGGTCAATGGTTATGAGGTTATGGAAGAGAAGCACTATAGAATAAAAATAACTAAAACAGGTCAATATTTATATAAAAATGGGAAAGACTTATTTTTCAGTTCTTACTCAAGACCTGAATATAACCCAAGATTAGTTTTTACAAAGGAAGAACTTGAACAAGAAAATTCTGATTGGGTATTTGATTGTCCTGGAATTGAGATCGAGGAGGTGGAATGATGGCTAATTTATGGGAAGAAACTATTGAATTTTTAAAGGAAAATGATAAAACTTTTGAGGATGTACTCTTTATCCAAGGGGAAGACTTCAAAGTAACAAAAGAAAACTTTGAAATTGTAGCTAAGAAGACAGATTATGATGATAGTTTTGGTGCTCAACATGTAGCTACAGACCTTGTGTTAGTTGGAGATGATTGGTGGATTGAAAGAGCTGAGTATGATGGATCTGAGTGGTGGGAGTATAAAAGTATTCCAACAGAGAAAGATAAAGTTGAACATATCTATCACTTAGGTAATGGTATGTGGGATACTATCAAAGACCTTAATAAGGATAAGTTGTAATGAAATTTTTAATACTTGGTCTTGAAAACAAAGAGGTAGGATTCCAGCTATTTATTATAAATATTTCTGAGATCATTCTAATTGATGAAGTGGATTTATTTAAAAATATATGTTTGAAGGTATCTTTAAAAGATGGTGGTATGCGATATTTCAACCATGTAAGAGTCAGTGCAGGAAAACTAGTAGAAGTTAATCGTATTATTGATTTTTACAGAATTTTGGAGGAGTATAGTGCTTGATTTTTTATACATTACCTTAGGTTTTATATGGTTTGCTGGTATGGTAGGTACTGTAGCTAAGCTATACATATCCTGTATGAAAGGAGAGAAAAATGAGTGAGAATGTAATTGTAAGATATTATTTTGTTGGAGGAGGTCATCTAGACTGTGAGTACACAGACCATGAAATGTACCTTATTAGTTTACAAACTTTTATAGAAGGTGGACTCCTTATCTTTGGTAATATGGTTGTCAACACAAAGAATGTTACTAATTCACAGATCCTTAAGGGGAGTGTGATGGACATTGATTAACACAATTGATCTAAAATATCCTGTGTGCTTGGATATTGAAACAACAGGTCTTGATAGGTTTAGAGATGAAATCACTTCAATCCAGATTGGGTTTACAAATGTAGACGAAGGAAAATATGTACGTAGGTTCTTCGATTGGAAGAAGTTAGGAATGAAACGTGCTTTAAAACTTCTTACCTACCTTAAGGATGCTAAGTTAGTCACACACAATGGAAAGTTTGACTTGCTCTTCCTCTATGTTAAGACTGGTGTTGAGCTTAAGCTTTGGATTGATACCTTGGTAATGGCTCACGTCTGTGGTGAGGAAGAGCTAGGTCTTAAACCACTAACTAAGAAGTACTTTAAGGTAGACTATGATATATCTAAAGAAGCTAAGACAGGAAAGATCACAGAGAAGTTTAAAGCTTATGGGTTAGATGATGTGTACTATCCTATGGAGCTTGTCAAGATCTTCAAGAAGAAGCTTAAGATATATAACCTTGAGAAAGTATTCAAACATGAGATGCGTGTGTATAAGGCTTATCTTGAAGTTGAAAAGAATGGTATGCCTATCAGTCCTAGAAGACATGAGATAGCTAAGAAGCTTCAGGAGCAGTATAAACCTATCCTTGAAAGACTAATCACAGTAGGTAATATTAACTGGAACTCTACAGCACAGGTCGCTAAGGTACTTTTCACAGAGAAGGGTGTTCCTGTGTATGATGAAAAAGGTGAGAAGCTTCCTAATACTTATCAAGTGCTTGAGTACTCCTTTATGAATGATATTATCCTGAGAGGTGAGTTTAGCACACGCAGTGAAGCTACACAATTCATGAATGAGTATAAGGAAGAGAACCCTCACCTGTATGATATTGAAGTTAAGCTTAAACATAACTACAATCCTGTGATTATTGGCTATGGTGTAGGGCTTAAGGCTATTGAGAAGACAGCCAAGGGAGTACCTTCAGTAAGTAGTGATGTACTGGCTAACTACTTTGGTAATCCTGTAGTGGATGATCTGCTAGAGTATCGTAGGCTTACTAAGCTAGAAACTTTCATTAAATCTTGGGAAGAAATTCAAGTAAATGATAGAATATACCCTAGCTTTAATATTACAGCTAGAACAGGAAGAACTACTTGCTCTAATCCTAACATCCAGCAGATTCCCCAGGATAAAAATGTAAGGAATTTGATTGAAGCTAGACCTGGATGGGTCATAAAAGAGCAAGATTACTCACAAATTGAGCTTCGTGTAGCTTCTATGTTCTCAGGTGATGCTAACATGCAACATGCCTATCAGTCAGGAAGTGACTTGCATAGTAAAACTACTGAATTGCTCTTTGGAGATACTTCTAGCCTTAGTCCTCAGGAACAGAAGAGGAAACGGACGGAAGCAAAATCTATGAACTTTGGTTTTTTATACGGAATGTCTGCAAAAACATTCGTAGACT
>ERZ773018.1009-NODE-1009-length-15644-cov-8.258836_pt1 | contig 15644 bp, 14 predicted proteins | sample MGYA00580840_ERZ773018 | MGnify/ENA primary metagenome ERZ773018 (study PRJEB29015, sample SAMEA2738125) | human oral metagenome | biome: human oral; feature: human-associated habitat; material: saliva | place: China | collected 2256 ... | reverse complement strand
TCAGGGTCTTTTGATCCAAAAGTTTTATGCATCTTCTGGCGCAGACAATCTGGGATAAACTTCACGCAACCTCCTTACCTGATACACGATTCAACTGGTCAAACAGATTTTATCCAAAAAATGCTTTTAGTCCAATCATGATAAGCACTACGCCACCAACCATCTCGGCGCGGTCACCCAAAAGCGAATCAAGTTTTTTGCCTATAAACAATGCAATCGTGCAGAACAGCGCGGTAATAATGCCAAAGGAGACCAAAATAGGGGCATGCGTATAAGGCGAGAAACCCTATGGTCATCAAAGGCAAAAGTGTTAGAGATAGTGACAGAGAATGCATCAGTTGCAAGCGCCACACCAAGCATTAAAATTTCCAGTAGACCCATGTGTGAGTTCCTAGGTATCATTAAATCTTGTAACACAAAGATGAAATTTTAACGCCTATGAGCGTTTTTCAGCTACTCTTATACTGAAAAACTACAAGGAGTGTTATGCCTGCTTTAATAACCCACTATCTGTTTGGTGCAGAGGTGGTTAATGATTTGCCCAAAGAGCTCATTGCCACTGAAGCTGAGGTTAATGCATTTTTGCTCGGAAACCAGGGGCCTGATCCCTTCCTTGCACGTCATCTAGCCTGGCCAAACCGTTCTCTTGCCTGCAATAGGCTGCATCGTCGTATGCACGCAGGCCATATTGTTGACGCATTTTTATCCATTCGCGATGGGGTTTCTCGTCTCCCGCAGGGCGACATGCCAGCTGGCCGCGCGTTTGCACTTGGCCTCGTAGCGCACTACGCGCTAGATAGAATTGTCCATCCGTTTGTGTATTCCCAGCAAGATGCACTGATTGAGGCGGAACCATCCCTCAAAAATGCCTACAGAGAGCTTCATCCAATCATCGAAACGGATTTGGATTCATACCTTCTTTGGCATATGCGTCACACTACTGTTGAGACGTTTCCTCCAGCTGAGGTACTTGAAGCTATTGAGTCCACCAAACACGTTGGTGGCGCGCTTTTCTCGCAAGCAGCACTTCAGGTATTTGACCTTAATGTTGGTGTTGGTGAGTACGAGAAAGCTCTTCAGGATTATGCTCGTATCTACCACACGGTAGAGCGCACTGATCCTAAGTACACTACCAAGCTTCCTGACGTTTTATATAAGACCGAGAAGTTCATGCGTCCTTCAAACAATTCATACGTTGCCGCAATGGCTCACCGTGTTGTCATGACTGAAGACTTCCCTACCGCTAATCTCAAGCGTCTTCCTTGGAAAGAGCCTTATACCGGAGAAATTAAGACTGAAAGTATTCTTGATCTTCTAGATGAAGCTCGTGAGTTCTACAAAGAGCTTGTTCAGGCAACTATCTTAGGTCAAAGAATCACACTAGAAGAGCTGGTTGATGGCATTAATTATATGGGCAAACCTGTTGTAGAAATGGTTGATGACGAGGACTAGCTCGCAGCAAAATACAAATGCGTTGAGCATTCAAACATGTAAGCAAAAGGCGACTACCAAGGTAGCCGCCTTTTTTCTAACGCTTATCCACAAACTGATGCATGCTGTAAAAACGCATGCTGTAGAAATCAATCTTACAGAAGTGCTTCTTCCCACACAGGCTCTTTAAATCCAAGAAGAATGGTATTGCCTGCAACAACCAAGGGGCGCTTAACCAGCATGCCTGTGGTGGCAAGCAAATTATAGGCATCACTATCGCTCATACCTGCATCAAGCTGCTCCTTGATGTTATTATCGCGATATACCATGCCTGAAGTATTGAAGAATTTCCTGATAGAAAGACCGCTCAACTTATGCCATTCAGCAAGCTCTTCTGCAGTTGGATTTTCTTCTTTAATATCACGCAAAGTATAAGAAACACCATGTTCATCAAGCCATTTGAGGGCTCTCTTACACGTAGTGCAGCGAGAATAACAAAGAACCAAAATGTTTTTATCTACCATGACTGTTTTCTCTTGGATAGATTATCGATTGCATAAACGCAAACTATTTTGAGTAGAAAGCAATCCTAAAATCAATACTCCTAGGGATATGCCATAGAGCATGCCAACAAATAGATCATTAACGTTTGATGCCACACTCAGGATGATTGCTAAAATCAAAAACATCATTCCAAGAGAAACATACTTGTTTTTTATAAGTTTCATTTGGTCGCCTCCTTTTTACTGATAGTAACAGGGTAGTATACATCACCACTTTGTTACTGAACATGCACATTTATGCAGGTGCCTGTCCTGTTTCAAGAATTTGCTGAAGCGCAGCCTCATCAAGTACGGGAACACCTAAGCTTTCAGCCTTTGTAAGCTTAGATCCCGCAGCTTCTCCTGCCACTACAAAGCTTGTCTTTTTAGATACAGAGCCGGAAACCTTTGCTCCCATGGCTTTAAGCTGGGCGCCAGCCTCATCGCGTGTGAAGTGCTCAAGAGTTCCCGTTAAAACAAAGGTAAGTCCAGCAAGCGTCTGAGGAAGCTCGTTTTCTGGCTTCTCTTCCTCGAGCATTACGCCTGCCTGACGAAGACGCTCAATAACAGCAACATTTTCTGGTATCGAGAAGAACTCGTGTACAGACTCTGCAATCTTAGGGCCAATACCTGGGATTTCAGCGATCTTCTCGACAGGGGCTGTAGCAAGCGCCTGGATAGAACCAAACTCCTGGGCAAGAAGCTCTGCAACGTTAGCACCAACATGCCTCATGCCAATACCAAAAAGCACGCGACCAAGACCTCGCGTTTTTGATTCCTCAACCTGCGCCATAACTTTTTTAGCAATAGTATGACCCACGGGAATGCTATCGCCAGAAAGGTGATCAGCAGTATCGGTATCGTAGACGCGACCTGTAGGCATACGTGCCAGCATCTCTTCAGTAAGCTTGTCATAGAAGTCAGCTACGTCAGAAAGAACGCCTTCTTCAACCATGCGATTAATAAGCTCGTCACCAAGGCCGTCGATGTCCATGGCCTTACGGCTACCCCAGTGAATCAGACGCTCAACTGCCTGAGCGGGGCAATCAATAGAGACGCAGCGGAAGGCCACCTCTCCCTCTTCTTGAATAACTGGGCTACCACAGCTTGGGCAGGTAGCTGGCATCTGGAACTCAACAGCATCTGCAGGTCGAAGACTCAAAACTGGTCCTACAACCTCTGGAATAACGTCTCCTGCCTTGTGGACAATGATGGTGTCGCCCTCGCGCACGTTTTTACGACGAATCTCGTCAAGGTTATGAAGGGTTGCACGGGCAATGGTAGAACCTGCAACAGTAACGGGATCAAACTCAGCAACAGGTGTGAGTACTCCCGTACGACCGACCTGAATGCGAATTTCTCGCAAAATGGTCTGCTTTTCCTCTGGTGGGAACTTGAATGCAATAGCCCAACGCGGAGCACGAGAAGTAAATCCAAGAGCCTCTTGGCTCGCAAATGAGTCAACCTTTACTACCACGCCATCAATGTCGTAGTTAAGATCTCCTCGCTGCTCAAGCGCTTGCGCACAGAAATCGTGTACTTCTTGAGCGCTCAGGCAACGACGAGCATGAGGGTTAACATTAAAACCGCAGTTACGTAGCCAGTTTAAGAACTCCCACTGACTATGGACATCAAGAGGACCTTCGTCAGCTACTGCGTAGATAAAGGTCTCAAGGTCTCGATGTGCTGTAATCTTTGGATCCTTCTGACGTAAAGATCCAGCAGCTGCATTTCTTGGATTAGCAAAAGGCTGTTTACCAGCAGCATCTGCATCCTCATTCAAACGAATGAAGGAATGCTTGGGCATATAGACCTCACCGCGTACCTCAATGCTCTGGTTAAGGCCTCTATTTTCAACCTGCTCAAGACCAGCAAGTGCAAGCTCTCGGGGAACATCAGAGATAGTCAGAACGTTTGCCGTAACGTTTTCTCCCGTGCTGCCGTCACCTCGTGTGGCCGCGCGTACAAACTGACCATCACGATACGTGAGCGCAACACCCAGGCCATCAATCTTAAGCTCACAGGTATATGCCACAGGATTAGTGGCTGAAGCGCCAAGAGCCTCATCTGTTCTGGAAAGCCATGCATCCAGCTCTTCCAGATTCATGGCGTCATCCATGGAATACATGCGGGCAGCATGCTGAACAGGCTCAAACTGCTCAGAGACATAGCCGCCGACGCGCTGCGTATAGCTATCCTCAGTAACAAGCTCTGGGTATGCTGCCTCAAGTTGCTGAAGCTCAATGAGCAGGCGGTCAAATTCAGCATCGGTAAGCTCTGGATTATCAAGGGCATAGTAGGCATATGCCGCATGGTTCAGGATTCTATTAAGCTCCGCTGCACGAGCGGCATCTTTTGGCGAAAGTGCTGCCATTACTACTCCAAACATAAAAACGTAGGTGCAAGAAAATCTTGCACCTACCAGATATTTATTTACGTCCTCTTAAGGTTCTACCAAGGGCCTTAAGGGCTTCTCGCCTTGCGCTGCCATATGGTGCAAGAGGGTCAATAATCTTGCGCAGAGGGCTTGCATCAGAAAGCGCACGCTCGTGGAACTCCGTGACATCTGCATCATTTCTTGCGCCTGGTACCATGTCCTGAATAATGACCTCATAGAACGGAGTATTGCGCGCATACTTCCAGAAATAGGAAGCCATATCACAGCTGGCGTTCTGCCAAGGCTTAATAGCACCGGCAAAGTGAACAACTTTAGGTGCGCGGCGGGCTGCCTGATAGTCATCAAAAACGCTGTTGGGCGCTAGTGGATAGAGTTTCTCGGCACGACCAAAGATGTTATGTGTGACGTTCCAGTCAGCTGGGAGATAAATGACTCTACCCTGGCACTCTTTGTTCAGAATATCTTGATCGTTATAGATGAAGATTGGGTTAGATGCAATACGCAGCCACTCTGAGACGCTATGATAGCGACGAAGCTCTGCAGTATTAAAGACCATAACTCCTGCCTGGAAGTAGGCATAAGGATTCTTAAGATTGAGCACGTCAAGGCTATACTTCATGCGGTCTCCGCCGCGAATGTTAAGGTTTGCCAGATAGTCAATATCAAGTGTTGCCGCAATCAGGTTGTCACCCATCTTTACATCAAAAAGTTCAGCAACATTACCATTAACTACAAGATCGGAGTCAAGATAGACAACCTTATCGTATGCAGAAAGAATGTCCTGAGCCAAGAAACGGAAATACGTCTCAACACTAATGTGAGCGTTATTAGTATCTAGCTTATAGTCCTTAACCATACGCCATACGTTATAGAACGTAATACGAGCGTTCTTATAACGCGAGAAGTGCTGTTTAATCAGATCTTGTTTAGAACCACCAATATTGGTATTGAGAACTACCACGTCGTAATAACGGCTTGGATCTGCGTTTTCAAGCATGGAACCAATAGCGCAGGTAAGAATTGGAGCATAGTTGTTATCTGCTGCAAAAACAACAGGAACAACGTCTTGACGAGCAATCTCGGTCTTCTCCTCAAACAGAGGAGTGAACTTCTGGCGAGGCTCTGGATTAGTAAAGTGGATGCACTGAAGCTCTTTTACCTTCCAGTCTTTACCTTCGGTGCGTAGCATGTGCATACGCCAAATATTAAAGAGGCGTTCAGTTAGGTGACCAGGGGTTCTGAGCGCTTCCTTGCTGTAGGTAGACATATCAGTGCGCGCAGTCCACTCATCAACAAGCGGGAACACCCATGCAGCATAACGGTCAAAAATCTCTTTGCGCATGATATACATATTGCAGAAGCACTGATGGTGACCATTAAGGAAATTGTGAACATCTTCAGCATACTCTGGATGGCGCTCAACAATGAGAGCTGCCATAGTGTCCATATCCTTAGGGTGAAGCAGAGGTGCAGCATAATACTGTTCAAGAGGTGTATTGGCACTTCCTGGGAACTTACGGATATCCTTTACACCCGTAGTAATAAGGTCATAGCCTTCAATACATTGGGCAACACTCTGGTCATCAAGTCCATACTTCTTAATGGCATCTTCATCGATGAAATCATCCATGACCTCGCCAAAGACATTCTCGGGATAAACCGTATCAGTAAAGTTGAAGTAGCGGCGATAATGTCCAAAGCCCACATAACGAGCATCAGTAATATTCTTCCATGCCCAATACTGTGTAGTCATCTCACAGTACATGGCGTTTTTCTCGGTGATGTTATCGCCCTCGTCATCATGAAGCATGTAGTTGAAGCGATTTGTCTTCTGACCTGGTCCTACCTGCATAGGCTGAAGGTAGTTACTCTGAGGAACATCTACGTCTTTATGGGATGTGATAAGAATACGAATAGGCTGTTGCTCATACATCTTTACCATGTGAACTCTTCTCAGATACTCAATATGCTCATCTGCAATTCGCTTCATAGCAACTGCGCGATCAAAGGCTCTTCCTTCATCTTGATTCATCAGATCCACATACTTCTTTGCATAGTTTCTGAAGCGATAGACATCACTGTCTTCTGAAAGCTCAGTACCAGTAGCAATGGCCTCATATGCGCCATCTCGAACAAAGCGATACAGCTCCCGAACAGCAACAGCAGGCCCAAACAGAATTGCAAAAGGCTCAAGGGCAAGTTCTTGATCTTCAGGAGCAAGACGAGACTTCCAGTCTCCAATCAAAAGCTCCATCAACTTGTGCTTCATGCCTTCAAAAGCCCTTAAATAGGCAACATTGTCTGTCTTGCCAATATAAAGTTCTGTCTGATCAATATTGTCTAAGAACTGATAGCAGAACTGTCCAAATTGATCCATAGAAATGCGAGAAGAACCAGTTACGCCAATGCCATAGTGATACAAAAGACCTCTGCAGGACTCAAAGCCGTCGGCAGTCTGAGCCTTATCTGACAGCACAAATACCTCATAGGCATCTTCTGCTCTTACCAGGCGTTCCGAAGTCATCTCTGCGAAGGCTGAACGGAAAAGCTCTCCACGATATAAGCGCTGCGTAGCACGCCAATCAAGCTTCTGTCCATAGCCTTCATCGTAAATGGTTCGAAGAATTTCCTCACCTTGAGTAAAGTGAGATTGCTGGTTTATGAAGCTGCCAAATCCTTCTGCCTCAGCTTCACTTACACCATTTTCTGGAATAACAGTAATACCCAGGTGGAGAATATCAACAGGATTCTTCTCAATATGAGCAACTACCTGCTCTAAGAAATCAGCGGTAACCTCATCATCGCCATCTAAGCAGAATACCCACTCACCTGTTGTGTGCGCTGCGCCCGTTTTACGTGCCAGATGGAGGCCTTGATTGGTTGGATGAGTGACAACCTTAAACCTAGAGTCATCCCCTACTGCTTCTACGATTTTCTCTGGAGTGGCGTCTGTAGAGGCATCATCAACAACAATTGCCTCAAAGTCAACAAAAGTCTGGTTTTGAACGCTTTTAAGACAACGACCAATGTACGATTCAATGTTGTATGCAGGAATTACAAAGGAAACCTTAGGCATACCAACTCCTTATAGATAAGCAACTAAAACTACCTTCTATCTTATCTAAAATATGCCCTTCTTGGGCGTGCAATACCTTAGCTACTCAACACTCTTAAGACTCTCAACCATGTCAATATTTTTAAGCTTTGGTCGCATGGCTACATACACTAAAAGCGAGAAAACAAGCGTGAGTCCAAAGGCAAACCAATAACTTGGTGCATGAATAGCACGCCCAAACATAACAAGGTCAATCTCGGCTGTTTGAACAACAAATCCTTCAAGATAGGTGCCAAGAACAAGTCCAAAGAGCGCTCCAAACACGGCGAGAAGCGCAATCTCTCTAAAGACATATGCATCAACTTCATGGCGCGTGAAACCAAGCACCTTTAAGCTGGCAATCTCACGAATGCGCTCTTCAATATTGATATTTGTGAGGTTATACAAAACGATAAATGCAAGTAGTGCTGCAGCAACAATAAGAATAGCCACAACGCGATTTACTACTGCAAGAGATTCTCTATACGTACGGATAGCTTCATTGACATCATCAACAGTTGCAACACCTACCTGGTCAATAAGCTTTTCTCCAAACGTATCTCTCGTTGTTTGATCTTCTGGAAGCGTTGTATACCAACCATCCGTTGCCTGTTCGCGGTTGCCCAAAGATTCCCAGGCATCTGGTCCAACAAAAAGATAGGATCCAACGTAATTCTCGCTAATTCCAGTGATTGTAAGCGTACTTGGTACGCCAGATGGATTTCCAATCCTATCCTGCGCGTAAACCTGAATAGTATCACCTACACCCACACCAAGACGCTTAGCCAATTTCTCGGAAATCACTACGGAATCACGAGTGAACTCAATTGATTGGCCAGAAAGACGATTACGAAGTGTAAACGTCGAAGTCAACTCTTGAGGAGTATCACTGGTCAGAATGGTTGTCCTGGTGAGCGATCCTGCCTTTTGTGTATCAGATTCTAGGAGAACATTTTCTCTAGACAGACGATGGGTATTTGTGGCTCCAATTTCATCAAGCTCAGACTTAATCTGATCAGCCTCTTGCTCCGTAACATCAGAGCTCATTCCCACAATGTAGTCATAATGAGAAATAGCTGGCCATTGGCTATCAATAATGTCACTGATTGAATCCCTGAGGCCAAACGCTACTAGAAGGAGGGCTGTACAGCCAGCAATTCCTACCAATGTCATAAACAGGCGGCGTTTATAGCGCACAAGATTTCTGACAGTAACTTTCCACGAGAAAGACAATCTGCTCCAAAGAGGCGTAATACGCTCAAGAAAAATCTTTGAGCCAGCTTTTGGAGCTTTTGGCAGCATAAGACTGGAAGGTTCCTCTTTTAGTGATGACAAAACAGCGGCCATTGTAGAGAGCAGCGTGATACCTATGCCAGAGAGTCCCGAGAGAAGCGCGCTCTCAAGCTGAATAGGATACGGTGCTCCCCCATTTGGAATGGTATAGATTGATCCGTATGCAGAGATAATAACTCCAGGTAAAACCTGGCTTAAGATGCCTATGCCTATAACAGCTCCTAAAAGTGACGCAAGAACTGCATACAAAAGATATTTAGTAGCAATCTGGGCTGTTGAGTAGCCAAGAGCCTTATGTATGCCAATAAGCGTTCTTTCCTCAGAGACCATACGAGTCATGCTGGTAAGCGATACCAGTGCTGCAACTAAAAAGAACATCAGGGGAAATACATTAGCAATGTCGTTAATACGCTCTGAGTCGGCTTGGTAAGCTGCAACGCCAATTTCTTTTGTACGATCAAGCACATACACATCAGGCTCTTTGAGTTCGTCTACTTTTTGTTGAGCTTTATCGATTTTTGCCTGTCCATCAGCGAGCTGCTTCTCTACCTCAGCTCGCTGGTCCTCAAGACTCTGCCATCCTTCACGAGTCTGAGCCTCTGCATTCTGCAGTGCCGTTTGCCCGGACCTCAACTGACTGAGTGATGCTGCTAGCTTATTTTGAGCTGCAGCTAACTCTGCTGCCGTAGCATTTCTTGCAGCTGCCAGATCTTGGCGTGCTCGCTCAACTTGAACCTCTGCTGCGTGCAGCTGAGTTGTACGCTGATCGAGCTCTGTTCGGGCCGCTGCTAAGGCCTGCTGCTGACTAGCTAATTCTGCCTCTGCATCCGCAATCTGTGCCTGTGTGGCGAGAAGAGCATCTACTTGTGTAGTTGGTAGACCCAAGGCGCTCAACTGTTGCTGCGCCTCTTCAAGCGTAGCTGCCGTAATGCCTTGTGCGGCAAGACCCGCAAGAAATGCATCGCGACCTGCTTCAAACGCACTCTTTTGCTGCATAAATGTTGCTTGTCCTGCATTGAAGGAAGCGAGACCAGCTTGATATTGCGCTTCTCCTGCGCTTAACTCAGCTGTTCCCTGGGCAATCTGGGCTTCCGATGCCAAAATCTGAGCCTCTGCCTGGGCAAACTGTTGATCAGCATTGGCACTCGCATTTACTACCTGCTGATAGCTAGCGTCATAGCGCTCTTGACCAGAAACAAGTTTTTGTTGTTGTGTAGAAATTTGAATTTCAGCGTCTTCAAGTTTTTTCTGAGCGTCGCCTAGCTTGTCTGATGCTTCTTTCCTTGCTTGCTCCAGGTTTTGGCGAGCTTCATCAACTTGCGCCTGAGCATCAGCCTTAAGCTCTTGTAAGCGAAGAGATGCAAGCGAGGGATTCATTTGCTTGATACGCTCTGCAACCTCCTCCACAGCGCTCTGGTAAGCCGTAGAGCCACTTTTATAGTTTGTTGCGTTCTGAATTGTCACATAGGCTTCGGTATAGGGATCATCTTCAGCAAAGGCATCTTCAGTTACAAAAACAAACTGTTGAATAATGCCATTTCCCAAAGAGGTTGTTCCAAAATTACTTACATACGGATACGTTGGCACATTTACAAATCCAACAACTGTATACAATCCACCACGTAAGTGAACGCCGTTAGAAGTCTCTGGGAGCTCAATCTGATGACCAAGACTTATGTCTGCACGCTTCTTTTGATCAGCGCTCATAACACACTCGTAGGGTCTCTCAGGAAGCCTTCCCTCAACTACTACTGGCTGATTAAGCTCACCTGGTCTGAACGTACTGACACGAGCGGCCGTTTGTGAGGACGTCAGTGTAGCCATAACATCCACTGTGCGAGAAGGCATAACTGTTTCAACACCCTCGACAGATGCAAGAGCTTGCACGTCCTTCTCGCTTAATCCAAGCGTAGAGATTACACGCAGGTCGTAGAGATGTTGGTTTGCGTAAAACGTATGAGCAGCTTCTTGCATATCGGGGCTAGCCATTTTAAGTCCCGCAAAGAAACCGCAGCCTAAAGCAACGATTCCTGTAATTGCAAGAAACCTGGCGAGAGACCCTTTGATGGTCCGAGTAATCTCGGTAAAGAGTGCGCGCGGCATAACTACCACTCAACAGTAAGCGCGTCAGCTGGGTGTGGATTAACTTCTACCGATTGAGCCTGACCTTCTTTAACATGGATAACCCTATCGGCAATTTGAGTGAATGCAAAATTGTGTGTGACAATAGCCACGGTCTTATGCTGCTCTTTGCACATATCCTGCAAGAGCTTAAGAATTTGCTTTCCTGTTTTATAATCCAGTGCACCTGTTGGCTCATCGCAGAGCAAAAGGCGTGGGTTTTTTGCCAGAGCACGCGCAATAGAAACGCGCTGTTGTTCTCCACCAGAAAGTTGAGCTGGGAAGTTATCCATACGGTGCTCGAGACCAACAGCACGAAGCGCATCTTCTGGCTGCATAGGGTCAAGACAAATCTGAGATGCAAGCTCAACGTTTTCTTTTGCGGTGAGATTAGAAACTAGATTGTAAAACTGGAAAACAAAGCCAATATCATGACGGCGATAGAGCGTTCTTTCTTTTTCTGAAAGGCCGCCAATTTCTTTTCCGTCTAAATAAATAGACCCGGAGGTACAGGTATCCATACCTCCGAGCATATTCAAAACAGTTGTTTTACCGGCACCTGATGGGCCGACAATAACGCACAGCTCTCCCTCTTCTATGGAGAAGTTCATATCATGGACGGCGTGTACCTTGATAGAACCCATGGTATACGTCTTTGTTACCTCTTTGAATTCAACAAAAGACATACGTTTCTCCTATGAGAAAAGATAATCCTCCTGAACAAGAAGAGAGTGCGTAAGAAATTACTCCTGTGGAGCTTCTGGTGTCTCTGGAGCTGCTGATGCCTCTGAGACCTCTGCTGCAACGGCTGGCGCAGCCTCTGCAGTGACAGGAACTACCGGAGCAACACCTGCGCCCTCAGTTGTAAGAGGCATTGGAGCGACGACGACCTCTTCCTCCTCTAGATCAGCCTGACGCTGGTCAAACTCTTTCTTAGCACGAACCCAAATAAGTAGTGCAAGAAGAGCTGCAAGCAGAAGGAAGACAACAATCATGATGTTAAGAATAAGGGTGGTGAAATTCACAGCCTGGCTGGTAGAAATCATCAGAGAGAGCGTAGTTAGTGCGGAAGTTGTACCAACTACAGAAAGGATGGAAAGACCCCATCTCAGGCGAGGACGGAAGTTCCTCAGAAGACCTGAAACCGCAGCAAACAGGTAGGACAGGAAAATAATATAGGTAACACGTGCGAGCATCAAAGAGATTGGATTTGTCTGACGAGTTGCAAAGTTAAATGCGGTGTGGAAATAGCTGAGATACTGAACTGGTGCGACAAAATCAATAACAATAAAAATGAGTGCTGCAATTGCTGGAATCGCAATTTTTGCTTTGGGGTTCATCAGACCTCCTTGGTTTTATTACACGACTCTCCTATTCTATCGTATAAACCTATGACCAGTGAGGTAAGTCGTCAAAGTCTTTTATGTGGTCTTGAGCTTCTCTTTCTCTTTCTGCCAGAGCTTCTCTCAAGCCCTTTAATGCATCGAAAGGCATAAATATCTTTGCCCTATTTGCCCGAGACATACGAGGATGCCCGTAATGCATCTGAGATGCAAGCGTATCTTCTTTTGTCTTATGATTCTCTGGCGAGAAACCCTGTTTAGGCTTCATTGGTTTCTTCTCCACTACGGTGTCCTCCAATCTGAGCATTTCTTTGTCTGGCTGTAGCTTCTGGAAGCAAATCCATCGCTTTGAGCAATGAGTTCTTTCCAAACTTTTTCTTTATTGCATTGATAGCATCTTGGCGCTGACGCTCTCTTTCTAAAACACTGTTGTCCTGGAAAAGCGACGTCTGAATACCTGAGCCCGTTTCTTCTTGAGTGTTTCCGAAGGTAAGGCCAACACGATGTACACTTTCTGAAGGTATTACTCGCTCATCAAAGAAAGACAAAACCTCTGCCATAAGCTCATCTCTAGAGTTAGTGGGGTAAGAGAGTTTCTTAGTGCCACTACTGGAAGGAATATGTCTTCTCCAGCTCCTATAGTCCCCTGTCTGCCTTAACTCTTCCATCTGACCTTCTGTTGCAGAATAGCCAATATAGATACCAATAGAAGAACAGACCAGCTTCTGAGTAACCAGCTCTAAGGACAGTGCTTCTACCATTTCTTTAAAGATAAGACGAGCACCTTCTGTATCCCTGTTGTGATCAAAAACCTGTGCCGTTGAAACGGAGTGACTTTGAGATTTATAGGCCTTGATGTCTGCGATGGTTGTTGGCTCAATACCCCAAGCGTGATCGATGAGAATTTCTGCATCAACACCAAATTCTCTATACAGCGGCTCTATAGGAGCCATAGCAAGTTGTCCCATGGTATGGATATTCATAGCCTCAAGACGCTTTTGAATACCTGCACCAATACGCCAAAAATCACACAGAGGCTTATGATTCCAAAGTGTGAGCTTATATGACTCTTCATCAAGCTCGCCAAAGAAATCTGGACTGTGTTTTGCCGTAATGTCCAGGGCAATTTTTGCCAAGTACAAATTGGGACCCAAACCGCAGGTGGCAGGAATACCGGTGGTCTGAGCCACGTCTGCACGGATCTTCTCGCCTAGCTCTCTAGCTGTACATCCATACAGCGATAAGTACGGTGTAACGTCAATAAATGCCTCGTCGATGGAATAGACGTGGATATCTTCTGGGGCAATGTATTTGAGGTACACCGAATAAACGTCCGCAGAGCGCTCTACATACAAAGCCATACGAGGAGGAGCCACCTCATAGGTAAGGTTTTTGGGAATCTCAAAAACGCGACAACGCCCAGGAACACCCAACGCACGAAGCGCCGGTGAAACCGCCAAACAGATTGTCTTTTCTGTCCTGGTAAGATCTGCCACAACAAGCTTAGCCTTCATGGGATCAAGGCCTCGCTCAACACATTCAACTGATGCGTAGAAACTCTTTAAATCAATGACCAGGTACTGTTTTTGAGAAGGTGTCATGGCTTAGATAAGCACAATACCTTGAGAAACTTTTTCTGCCACGTCATTACCTACAAGATAACGGACAATCTCTAGGCCAAACTTAAGAGCGGTTCCTGCACCTTGGCTGGTAATGAAAGAGCCATCAACACAAACCGCATCTTGCGAAAGATTGGCGCCATTCTCTGAGAGAAAATGCTGAAAGCCTGGGTTGGAAGTGGCCTTCTTACCCGCAAGCAATCCGCGCTTAGCGTAAATTGAAGGAGCTGCACAAATTGCAGCAAGCGCACGACCATCTACTGCAAACGCATCAACTGCCTGCATAAGTGGCTCACAAGCCTCAAGATTGGTGGTTCCAGGAAGACCTCCAGGAAGCACTAACATGCTGTAATCATCAAACGAGACCTGACTGAGCAGCTTGTCTGTTAAAAAAGTAACCTGGTGAGAAGAAGTCACGCTCAAAGAATCAGAGATAGACACTTTGTCACAAGGAATACCTGCACGATACAGGACGTCAACAACACTCAGTCCCTCAATCTCTTCACAACCATCAGCAAAAAAGACAGCAACACGCTTGTCAGTACATGGTGTAAACATCTGACTCCCTTCTCGTCTAAAAACTAGTACAAGTGTACGCCTTTTGCACAAAAAAGGACACTCAAGTTTGTGCTTGAGTGTCCAAAATTTTACCCAGTAAAACTGCTGTGAATCTAGCATACCAACGAGCTGGCGAGAAAAACTACTCCTCGTTAATGCCGTCGTTAATAGCCTGAGCAATTGCCTCCTGATCGTCAGAGCTACGAAGCAGTGCTTTAAACTCATCCCTCATCAAAAGAACAGCAGTCTTGGAAAGAAGCTTGATGTGGGTGGTGCCAGCCTCTCCGTCTGGGACAAGCAGAGCAATAGCAACATCAACGGGCTTCTCGTCAAAGGAAGGCCACTCAAGAGGGGTACTGTTCTTGAAGACAAAGACAGCTGCATCCTTGATAGCCGCATCTTTTGCGTGAGGAACTGCAAAGCCGTCAGTCATGCCGGTCTCGCCCATCTCCTCGCGAGCTAGGAAAGCGTTGTAAACAGCGTCTGCATTATCAGTTACGCCAGCCTCCTGAGCCTTATCGGCAATGAAACGCAGGACATCATTACGGCTCGCTGCGTTCTGATTAACAAAAACGTTGTCTGCTTTAACAAAACCGCTCATGAATCTTCCTTCCGTATGTTGGAGCTTTGTAGCTCAGTAACTTCGTATGTAGTAATAATACCCGCATTTATAAAAAATTTACCTTAAGAAACTCTAGTTTAGAGCCATGGTAAGAATCTTTTGGACATCTGCGGTCTTAAGTTGCATGAAATTGCCTGCATGATGTCCACCACGTGCATCAATAGTGCCTTGTGCCATCTGAAGGATATCCTCTTCTGAAGGGTCTACTCCAAGCTCAGCAAGAGAAGTGGGCATACCAATTGCATGACACCACTGATTCCACGCTTCAATTCCTGCAAGACCGGTAGCTGTTGCGTTGTGGAAGTTGTTTTGAACTCCAAAAACATTGACCGCAAACTGTGCAAAGCGCTCTGGATCTTGACTCATAACATAGCGAGCCCAGCTTGCCCAAATAGCCGTGAGGCCAGCACCGTGAGCTACGTCGTACTTTGCACTGAGCTCATGTTCAATTGCGTGAGAAGCAAAATCACTCACGCGACCGGTTCCGGTAAGCCCACAGTGAGAAAGCGATGATGCCCAAAGTAAGTCGGCGCGTGCTGCGTAGTTCTCTGGTTCTTTAATGGCCACTAACACTGCTTCTTTTACGGTACGCAAAAGACCTTCAGCTAGCTCGTCAGTAAGCG
>ERZ773018.1007-NODE-1007-length-15680-cov-15.349888_pt1 | contig 15680 bp, 10 predicted proteins | sample MGYA00580840_ERZ773018 | MGnify/ENA primary metagenome ERZ773018 (study PRJEB29015, sample SAMEA2738125) | human oral metagenome | biome: human oral; feature: human-associated habitat; material: saliva | place: China | collected 2256 ... | reverse complement strand
TTTGTATCATCGCCACAGTGTTCATTATTGCCTGGGATCGACAACGACAACTTAAACGAGATGTATTGGAAAAACTTAATAAAGAAGAAATTGCTTAGATTCAATGAGTCTTAAACATAAATTGATTACTTTTAAAACCTATATAGCTATGATTATCATATTTTGTCATAGTAATATAGGTTTTTGTCATTTTATGTAAGGTGGTATTCGATTTATACTGTATACATAGTTCCGTTTGTTGACTATTCCTACATCTATTCATATAGTAGAAGTAGATAGATTTAGCTTTATTAAGGAGATAATTATGGACATTAAGGAATTTGTACAACAGCGTCGTGATGCGTTTATAGCTATGCGCCGCGATTTTCATATGTATCCAGAGCCAGCGTGGCTTGAGTACCGCTCTGCAGCCAAGGTTGCAGATAAACTCATCTCATTGGGCTATGATGTGGCATTAGGCTCAGAAGTGCTCGATTTAAACTCTCGTATGGGATTACCTAGTGATGAAGTGATGAAAGCCGCTATGGATCGTGCCATCGATGAGGGCGCTAATCCAGAACTTGTAGAAAAGATGGGCTATGGTAAAACTGCTATAGTAGCAACTATGAAGTTTAGTGATGACGGTCCTGTTGTCGCATTTCGTGCTGATATGGACTCTAATGATGTAATTGAGTCCAATGAGGCTTGTCATATTCCTGCAAAAGGTGGCTTCCGTTCTTGTCATGATAAGGCGATGCATGCTTGTGGTCATGATACACATATGACAATGGGACTTGGTTTGGCAGAATATGTGGCAACCCACAAGGATAATTTTAAGGGTACCATTAAGCTCATATTCCAACCAGCTGAGGAAGGTGTACGCGGTGCTAAGGCGATGGCCGAGGCAGGTGTCGTAGATGATGTGGATTTAATGTTCGGTATGCATATTGGATTTAATGAAAAATTATCTAACTGTTTTGCTTGCAGTGATCATGGATTCTTGGCGACTACAAAACTTGATGCCGTATTCCATGGATATTCTGCTCATGCTGGTGGATCCCCTGAAAAAGCACAAAATGCAATGCTTGCAGGTTGTACAGCGGTTTTAAATTTACAAGCCATTGCACGCCATAGCCAAGGTGCATCTCGCATGAATGTTGGTGTGTTTGAAAGTGGTACAGGTCGTAATGTTACACCTGATATAGCTGTTCTTAAACTAGAGACTCGCGGTGCTACTACAGACATCAATGATTATATGATTGAACGTACTAAAACGATTATTAAAGGTGCTGCAGAAATGCATGATTGCACCTTTGAAATTACGAAGCAAGGTGAAACACCAGCTGGACGTATTAGTGATGATTTAGCTAGCGAAGTACAAGGGATTATTGAACCATTAGGTATTTTTAAAGCGGTTCCGTTTGATTATAGCGGTGGTGGCAGCGAAGACTGTGCGTACTTCTTAAATCGCGTTATCGATCGTGGCGGCCGCGCAACATATATGGTATTAGGCTCTGCCATTAAGGCTCCTCATCATAATCCGCTTTTTGATGTAGACGAAGAAGACATGCTAAATGGTATCGTTGCATTATCTGCTATTGCAGAGCATTATTTAAAATAACTGCTACATATTAGTTTTGAGGAGTATATATGATTCAAAAAGAACGATTAGCTAAAGATTTTGAGGCGATGGCACGATTGACGGATGTTGGAGACGGCATTAATCGTTTAGCCTTTACCGATGCTGATTGGGCAGGCCGCCAATATATTATAAAACGCATGGTTGACGCAGGCTTAACTGTAGAAACAGACGGTTTTGGGAATGTCATTGGCTATAAGGTAGGTAAGAATCCTGATTTACCGGTTGTCATGGTTGGTTCTCATACGGACAGCGTGCCTAATGGGGGCAATTATGATGGTGTGGTTGGCGTATTATCTGCTGTTGAAGCGGTTCGCAGTATGACTGATGATGGTTTTGAACATGATCATACCATTGCAGTAGTAGACTTTATGTGTGAAGAGTCTAGCCGCTTTGGAGCAGCCACATTGGGTAGTAAAGCGATGCGCGGTGAACTAACACTCGATGATTTGCACCGATTGGTAGATAAAAAAGGTATATCTATATATGAGGCCTTACAATCAAGGAATCTTAATCCTGATGGTATTGAAACTATGGAATATACACGACCTGTAAAAGCTTTCCTAGAAATCCATATCGAGCAAGGTAAAGTGTTAGAATACGAGCAGAAAAAGATTGGTATTGTTACGGGCATAGCGGCGCCTGAACGTTTTTATGTAACGATTAGAGGTAATGCGGATCACAGTGGAGCGACGCCAATGAAATTGCGACACGATGCGCTATGTGGGGCTTCAAAGATTATCTTAGGGATAGAAGAGATTGCATCTATGCAAGAGGAACCACCAGTGGTGGGAACCGTGGGGGTTGTTGAGGTTATTCCTGGTGCGATGAATGTCATTCCTGGGGCTGTAAAACTAGGTGTGGATATTCGTAGTATTTCTAAGGTTGCTCGTGATTCTGTGGTGACATTGATTAAAGAATTTATTGATGTTATCTGTGAGAAACGTGGCTTATCGTATACTATTGAGCCGATAGCGCAAGACCATCCTGTGGCTATGCATCCGGCGATGATTCGAGGAATCGAGGGTGCAGTTAAAGCAGTAGATGTAGAGTATATGACTATGCCAAGCGGTGCCGGACATGATGCGATGCACTGGGCTGATGTGGTCCCTACAGGGATGATTTTTATACCATGTCGTGAAGGTATTAGCCATAATCTGGCTGAATTTGCGGACATGGCTGACATCATAACAGGCGCTAAGGTACTAGATACAGTACTTAGAAAACTTAGTTTAGAAACAACAAAACTTGTGTAAGTTGATATTAATTGATATCAATATGTGTAATGGTGTATTTCAGATATACGATTGAATAGAGCGGTTGTAACTGTTCTGAACTGAAACTACACGGATTGGAGAGATTATGGTTATTGCGGGTATTGTTATCGTAGTGGCGACGTTTATTGCCATTATTAAGCAGTTTGAAACACGGCTTGTGTTATTATTATCGGGCTTATTAATGTGTTTTATTGGTGGACAGCTTGGTGCTGGTACGACAGCCTTTGTAAAAGAGCTTACAAATCCAGGCCTTGTACCAACTATTTGTACAGTGCTTGGTTTTAGTTATGTTATGGAGTATACAAAATGTACAGAGCATATGGTGTATTTCATCTCTGCAGGCCTCAAGAAGATGACTAAGATCATCATCCCTGGTGCCGTTATTATTACGTTCTTGATCAATATTGCGTTGCCTACAGCGGCAGGCTGTGCGGCGGCAGTAGGTGCACTCTTGATTCCTGCACTTATTCGTGCTGGTGTACATCCAGCGATGGCAGGATCTGCCATTTTCTTAGGTACTTGGGGTAGTGCATTGAGCCCTGGTCTTATGTTTAACCCGCAAGTGGCACAACTTGCAGGTGAAGATGTTATGACTGTTATTGCTAGCTTTTCTATGCAAGCCATTATCGGTATTGTAGTGGCAGCTATTTTGCTTAATATCGTTGCCATTGTTAAGAAAGAGCATACTGGTTATGTAGTAAAAGGTTCTAATGCGGAGGAAGGCAAAGCATTTAAAGTAAACTATCTCTATGCTATTATTCCGATTATTCCTCTAGTATTACTTGTACTCGGTAGTAAACAAGTAGCAGTGATTCCAGAAATTTCTGTTCCTGTATCTATGCTCATTGGTACAGCTATTGGTATTATTGCTGTACGTCCGAATGTAACGGAAGCAGTTAAGAAATTCTTCCGCGGTACTGGCGATGGCATGTGTGATGTAGTAGGTCTTATGGCTGCTGCTGCAGCCTTTACAGCTGGTATGCAATATATCGGCCTTACAAGTGCACTCATTGATGGCATGAAGAACTCTCAACAAATCGCTCAAATTGGTGCAGCCTTTGGTCCATTCTTATTAGCTGTTATCTCTGGTTCTGGTAATGCGGCAGCCCTTGCCTTTAATGGCGCCGTAACACCGCATGCAGCAGACTTCGGCTACGGTATTATGGAACTTGGATCCATGGCACAAATCGGTGCAGGTATCGGTCGTAGTATGAGCCCTGTAGCAGGTGCAGGCATCATCGTCGCTGGTATTGCAGGCATCAACCCTATGGAAATGGCAAAACGCAATGCTGTACCATGTATCGTTGCTACAGTTGTGATTATGCTATTGTTACTCTAGTCTGACATACGTTGATTGCGTAATAGTAGAGACATTATTTTTATAAAAGCTATTATAAAAGAAAACCCGTCATGATTTTGTCATGACGGGTTCTTTTTACATATACTGAGGCACAAGATATAAGTAAAATTTATGGATACTAAAGAAAAGAACAATTTGTTCTTATTGCATTTTCATAATATATTATATGTATTAAAGGAATATATACTATGCTTTTGTGTCAGCCCAGGTTTTCATAAATGAGTAAAAAGCCTGTACTGGCTTGGACTCAAGGGCACTATGACGGGTGTACATCCATGTATCACGAGTCATGATATGACCATCAAGAGCCTTCAAGGTTTCCTTAAATAGGTTAGGGTAATCGTTGCCACAGCTTTGGGTGAGAATGGTAAAACCAAGTCCTTGGTTGACGAGTTTCATACAGGTATCGATGTCGTTCACCTCGATGGTGCGCATCGGTGGTTGTGAGTAGTGAGAATACCACCAATCATCTATGGTTTGCTGTAAATTCGGATCTGTTTGATAGTGAATATAGGGCAGACGAGGTAAGTCCTCGACGGCACAAGGCGTTTTGTTAAAGAAGCAGAATGGTTCTGACCAAATATGCTCTTTCGACTCTGTCCAAGTGTGAGCGCCGCGGATGATGGCAGCATGTAGGCGACCTTCAAGGAAGTCATGGTATAGCTTATAGCTAAGTCCCGTATACATGATGATATCAATGTGGGGATACGCCTCTTTAAAGGTCGATAAGATATGGGGAATGTGATACTTGGCGAATACATTTGAGCATCCTAGGTTTAATGTACCGCGTGGTTCACTACCCATAGCTAATAGCTCTTGACGCACCGAAGTATAGGAATTGAGCAAATCTTCGGCGTACCGCACAAGACGTTGACCTTGATAGGTAAACTCTACACCACGAGCTTGTCGGTTGATGATGGGACAGTTAAATTCCTTTTCTAATTTTTTTATCCGTTCACTCAATGCAGGTTGTGTCATAAATAGACGACGCGCCGCATAAGTAATATTATTTTCCTCTGCTAAGGTTTTTAAAATTGTACAATCTTTTGTGTCCATAAACTCTCCTTTACATATGTATTATTGTACTCTATCTCATAGAGTTGGTATAGATAAGGGGCTACTAGGGCTATACAGATTCGATATAACTAAAGACTAGGTACTAGTAAGAGGAATGAAACTTTCACCAATAAACATGGTAAAAGTATAGTGTTTGTAAAGGTTTACACATGCCTGAAAGTAATAAAGGAGCAAGTCATGGTTGAGTTAATTTCAAATGGTGTATTTTTATATCACGGTACGGATATCGTTCCTGCAGATTCTGGTGCAGCCCTTGACCAGCAAGAAGTTTTTAATAAAGAGCGCGCCTATAAGGAAACGATGGCGTACCGTATTTTAATGGACCACCAACAACATGAAGGGGATCAAGATTTACGTATTAAATTCGATGCGTTAACCTCTCATGATATTACGTATGTTGGCATTATTCAAACGGCTATTGCCAGTGGTCTAGATAAATTCCCAATCCCTTACATTTTGACAAACTGCCATAACAGTTTAGCCGCTGTAGGGGGCACAATTAACGAAGACGACCATGTATTTGGCTTATCCGCAGTACAACGCTTCGGCGGCGTCTATGTACCTCCTCATCTTGCGGTTATTCACCAATATATGCGTGAAACAATGGCAGGTTGTGGCAAAATGATCCTCGGCTCCGATAGCCATACTCGCTATGGTGCGCTTGGTACTATGGCGATTGGTGAAGGCGGTCCAGAGCTTGTAAAACAATTGCTCGGTCGTACCTATGATGTACAACGTCCAGAGGTTATCGCGATTTACCTGGATGGTAAACCTAAACACGGCGTAGGTCCACAAGACGTGGCTCTCGCTATTGAAAAAGCTGTATTTGCTAATGGGTTCGTAAAAAATAAAGTAATGGAATTCGTAGGCCCTGGTATTGAACACTTATCCATGGACTTCCGTAACGGCATCGATGTAATGACTACTGAGACTACATGTCTTACAACAATCTGGAGAACAGATAGCAATACGAAAGAATTCTTAACACTCCATGGTCGCGGTGATGCGTACAAAGAGCTTAACCCTGGCGATGTGGCTTACTATGATGGCCTTGTAAAGGTTAATCTTGGCGAAGTGGAAAGCATGATTGCTATGCCATTCCATCCAAGTAATGTATATACTATTAAAGAAATCAACGAAGGCGGTCGTGATTTATTAGCGGAAATCGAACGTCAAGCAGTTGAGCAATTAGATAATAAATCCTTGTCCTTGCAATTGCCTGAAAAACACTTCGATGGCAAATTACACCTAGATCAAGGTATCATCGTAGGTTGTTCTGGCGGTTTGTATGAAAATATTATGCAAGCTGCAAATATCGTACGCGGTAAGAGCGTAGGCTCCGGTCGTTTCGCTTTCAGCGTATATCCTTCTAGCCAGCCAATTTACTTAGAACTTATGAAAAATGGTGCTCTTGTAGACCTTATGAGCGCTGGTGCCATCGTGCGTACAGCCTTCTGTGGTCCTTGCTTCGGCGCAGGCGATACACCTAATAATACGGGCCTCAGCGGTCGTCATGCGACACGTAACTTCCCGAATCGTGAAGGTTCTAAACCAGGCAATGGTCAAATCTCTTCCGTTGCACTTCTCGACTCCCGTTCCGTAGCAGCTACAGCTATTAACGGTGGTGCATTAACGGCGGCCACTGATGTGGAATATGATGATGTGGTGCCAGCTTACCACTATGATGATAAACCTTATGAAAGCAAGGTATATAGTGGCTTTAACGAACCTAATAAAGATACTGAACTCGTGTATGGCCCATCCATCAAACCATGGCCTTCTATCGAAGAATTGACGCCAAATGTATTGCTCAAAGTAGCAGCTTATATCGACGATCCTGTAACGACTACAGATGAGTTGATTCCGTCTGGCGAAACATCTTCCTTCCGCTCTGACCCATATGCATTGTCTGAATTTGCCTTGAGCCGTAAGGTTCCTGAATATGTAGGTCGTGCTAAAGTCGTTCGTGATTGGGAAAAATCTCGTCAAGAAGGTGAAAGCGCAGCGGATTTAGTAACTGCCTATGAAGAGGTAAAACAAGCGCTTGGTCTTACAGAATCCGTAGAAGATATGGCTAAGTCTACAGCCGTTTCTAGTATGGTGTACGCTAATCGCCCTGGCGATGGCTCTGCTCGTGAACAAGCAGCATCCTGCCAACGCGTATTGGGTGGCGGTGCTAATATTGCTATCGAATATGCTACAAAACGTTATCGCAGCAATGTTATTAACTGGGGCATGTTACCGTTCGTAACTAGCGAAGAAGACTCCAAAACTATGGCAGTAGGTGACTATGTATATGTGCCAAATGTGCGTGACCAATTATTCTCCAACTCTGATGATTATAAAGCCTATGTTATCAGTGGTGGCGTGAAGAAAGCAGAGATTACATTGCACTTAGGTCACCTCAGCGATGAAGAAAAAGATATTATCGCAGCAGGTTGTCTCATCAACTACTATGCAAATAGCAAAGCGTAAGTGGTGAACATAAAGGAGTACATTATGAACGGGTATAAAGAAATTCCTGTTACCTATATGCGCGGCGGTACTAGTAAAGGGGCGTATCTGTTACAAGATACGCTTCCAACTGACCCAGCTGCACGAGACCGTATGATATTAGATTTATATGGTTCGCCCGATGCGCGTCAAATTAATGGTATTGGCGGTGCCGATCCATTGACAAGCAAGGTAGCTATCGTAAACCCTTCTGACCGCGATGATGCAGATATCGACTACACCTTTGGGTATGTAGGTATCGCTGATGCGGTGGTAGATTACGAAGGTAACTGCGGCAATATTTCTGCTGGTGCAGGGGTATTTGCTATTATGGAAGGCTTTGTGAAAGCCGTAGAACCAGAAACAGTGGTTCGTATCTTTAACACAAATACAAATAAGGTTATTGAAGCACATGTGCCAGTTCGAGATGGCAAACCTGTTATTGACGGTGATTTTGCTATCGATGGTGTACCTGGTACAGGTGCTCGTATTACATTATATTTCTTGGAACCTGGCGGTTCTAAGACAGGTAAGCTGCTACCAACAGGCAATGTACAAGACACAATTACATTGGCAGATGGTCGCACAATCCAAGTCAGTCTCGTAGACGCAGCTAATCCAGCTGTATTTGTAAAGGCTACAGACCTTGGTTATGAAGGCACGGAATTACCGGCTTTCACAGAAACGGATGGCGGTGTATTGCTCAATACACTTGAAGATATTCGCACTACTGCGGCTGTTATGATGGGCCTTGCTCCATCTAAAGAGACTGCCAGTCCTGCAGTTCCAAAGGTATGTATGGTGTCCGCACCGCAAACCTACGTGGCAAGCGATGGTAGAACTATCGAGGGGAATAGTATAGACATCGTGGCTCGCACAAAGGCACTAGCTGTAATGCATAAAGCTTATGCTGTTACAGGTGGTATTTGTACAGCTACAGCAGCGCTTATTACGGGTACTGTGGCGAACGAAGTAGTGAGCGAACGTGCTAAAGAAACAAATCAAGTTACTTTAGCGCATCCATCAGGGAAATTTGATTTCGAAATATGCTTGACCCATGATGAGGGATGGCATGTGGAGAAGGCGGGCGTCGCTAGAACAGCGCGACCGATCATGAAAGGCATAGCTTATGTTAAAGGAGAGTAAGAATGAATAAGCTACTTAAAATTGCAATTATGTTTGCCATTCCTCTGGCAATGTGGTTCATTACACCGCCAGAAGGGCTGAGCGTTGAAGCTTGGCGACTGTTAGGTTTCTATTTAATGGCTATCGTTGGTCTTGTTGTTAAACCTTGGCCAGCACCAATTATCTTGTTATTATCTATTGCAGGTTCTGCAATTTTCTTGAATGCTACGAAAAACGTATTGTCTGGTTATGCATCTACTACAGTTTGGTTAGTATTCTCTGCGTTCTCCCTCAGTGTGGCGTTCGTAAAAACAGGCCTTGGCCGTCGTATTGCGTACCTATTGATTAAATCCTTAGGTCACACTACATTGCGTCTTGGCTATGTAACTGCTTTATTAGATCTTATTATTTCCCCAGTAACACCTTCCAACACAGCACGTTGTGGCGGTATCGTGTTCCCCATCATGAACTCTGTAGCAAAAGCGTTAGGTTCTGAGCCTGGTGAAAGCGCCAAAAAAGCTGGCTCTTACCTCATGGTTAATACGTACATGGTTACTAAGGTAACAAGCTTGATGTTCGCAACTGCAATGGCACCAAACTTATTGGCTGCTGACTACATGAACAAAATCCTCGGTGTAGATCTCAACTGGGGCCTTTGGGCATTAGCACTCGTAGTACCAGGTCTTGTAATGCTTCTCATTACACCTGCTTTGGTATACTACTTAGACAAACCATCTATTCAACACATCGATTCTCACGGGATTGCTGATGAAGGTTTGAAAGAACTTGGACCTATGTCTGGTCGCGAGAAATCTCTTATCGCTATCTTTATCCTTGCCTTAGTAGGTTGGGCATTGCCTTCCATCTTGACACAAGGCTTTGGTATTAAATTCTCCCTTGATGCAACAGCAGTAGCTATCGTAGCTATGGTAGCGGCGCTTGTAACAGGCGTAATCAAATGGGAAGATATGCTTGAATCCAAAGGTGCTTGGAACACATTGATCTGGTTCGGTGGTATCATCGGTATGTCCAGTGCATTGTCCAAGGTTAAATTCTTTGAATGGCTAGCTGACTTTATGGGTAAACACTTCAGCTTCGGCGACAATCCGATGATGGCTCTTATTATCATCGGCGCTATCAGTATCGCTGTTCGTTACTTGTTCGCCTCTGGTAGTGCGTACGTTGTAGCAATGCTTCCAGTATTCCTTACTGTAGGTAAAGTAGCGGGTGTAAACCCAATGGCCTTGTCCTTGTTACTAGCTGCTACAAACTCCTACGGTGGTGCGTTGACTCACTACGGTGGTGCAGCGGCTCCAATCGTATTCGGTGCAGGTTACAACACAGTTAAAAGCTGGTGGATTATCGGTGGCATCTTCGCTATCATGTGCTTCATCGTAAACCTTACAGTGGGCTACGCATGGTGGGAAATCCTCGGTATCCTATAATACCTAACTAGAGATAATAGTTATTCTATACATATAGAATGATTATCCCCTAGGTAGTGAAAGTTTCTAAACTTTTACAAAACAATATAGTAAAAAACAACAACATAATAACAACATAATAAAAACAGCATAATAAAAACAGCATAATAAAAACAATATAATAAAAGAGCTGTCCCGGAATCAGTATATAATCTGAATTCTTGGGACAGCTTTTTTGCGTTATTTTAGTTTTGATGCAACCCATAGGGCGGCGCCGATAAAGGTAAGGCTACATGCCCAGAAGAGGGTTGTGAAGCCAAATTGAGCGGCTACGATAGAGCCACCAAAGGAGCCTAGGAAGTAACCCATAAACAAACAAGATTGATTGTACGAGAACACTTGTCCTGTATATTCCTTAGGTGTTTTTGACGCTAAATAGGTATTAAGGGCTGGTAACATACCACCTAGCCCAAACCCTTGTAAGAAACGGATACACCCAAGTACATACACAGAGTCCACATAGGCTTGTGGTATATTGAGTAGACCTACATAGATCATCGAATAGATGAGGACCTTTCTAGGGCCTATGCGGTCTACTAATTTTCCCAGTGGAGAGCTACTAAAGAATTGGGCGATACCCATGGCGGAGAATACAGCACCAGATATGAAGGCTATATTTTCCGCATTGCTTGGTAACATTCCTTTAATGTAAACCGTCATAATAGGGGAGATGGCGGTAACAGAAATGGCATACAAGAAGGAGGCTGTAGATAAAGCGACTAAACTAGAAAATTCCGGCAAGTGAGTTTTTAGATTTCTAAAGGTTTGCTTTTCTACAAGCGGTTTTGGAACGTAGTTTTCATGTACCAGCATAGCCGTTAAGCTAAAGGAGACAAGCATAAAGGCGCCGATGATAAAGAAGTCATTTCGAATGCCTACTACATCACTGAGATACCCACCCACAAGGGGACCTGCTAGTGAGCCGGCAAGGTTAAAGGAGGCTAAAATCCCTAGAGCCCAACCTGTATGGTTTTGCGGTGTTTCTGATGCGATCAGTGTTACCGATGCGGAGTAAAAACCGCTTACTAAACCTTGCAACGTACGAACGAGGAACACACCTTCTGGTGTAGTCTGAAAGCCCAATAAAATGCTACATATAGCCATACCAAGACTAGAGCGTATAAGGGTGATTTTACGCCCCTTACGGTCTGCTAATCGGCCCCAGAAGGGAGCTGCTAAGCAGACGATGAGGAAGGTGATGCCCATGGAGGCACCGGACCATTGCGCTATCGATCCTGTATCGCTTAAGCCCATTTCATGGAAGTATAGAGGGAGAATAGGGCTTACCTGACTAATCCCGAGGGACATGAAGAATACGCAGAATGCGCATATGTACACCGTTCGTTTCCACGTTTCCAAAGTATCCCTCCTTTAGTTTTTACGAAATAGTTATTAAATTTTTTTTCTTTTTTATTTCTTCCCAATCGCTTAAGTCCGGAAGTTTATTGCTTGTTATAGATTCTTGGATCCAGTAGTTAATAGATGTTAAGTTGATAGAGTCTCGTTCAAAGCCATATACGATGTCATCCTCTACGTCGTCTTCTATAGTGATATAGAGGCTAATGTGTAAGTTTTTACCTTTTCCACGGTCGATGAAGTAGCTAATACCTGGATCGTCGAGGTTAGATGGGCGAACTGCCATGATATCATACTTGCCATTGGCTACGCCTTCTAAGGCATCCTTAATCATTTGATTAGAAAGTTCATATTGATTGAGGTAGAAAATATCGTTGTCGCAAGTTAATACGTATTCTCGAGGTGGCGTAGTATTTTTGTACTGTTTCTCCCAGCTTTCATCAATCACAGGCAATGTAGCATGATCATAGAATTCTTTAATTAAAGCGAGCCCTTCAGGAATGGACATTTCTTTAAAGTATCGTATTTCATATACTGTAGGCTCCGAATTTTCATCTCGTTCGTCAGTAGCCTCAAGGTAGCCGTATAGATAGATCGTACAAGAGTTTTTATCTTCATTGTGGAACATAACGATACTGTACACATCATAAATGACGTTTTCTATAGATTGACGATTATCATAGATGATAAAGCTGAGGTATTTTTGTGTATCCCACTCGCGTTCGATGAAATTCCAGTCGTATTTATTGGTGCGCCAACCAGTAGTAGAGTCCTCGAAGATTTCTAATACATCAACAGAGTTTTGAGGCCATGCAGGTGGCATAGGATTACAAGTTGTAGAAGATTCTTTTATGCCTTCTTTGTACTGATAGTGTCCATTAACTAGTTCAAAGGCTTCTAATCGCTCAGACGCTTCGTCAGGAATTACCAAGGGCTCACCAGTACTTAGCCAATTATCATTTCTTGTGTTAATACGTCTGATGCTTTCACGAGCATACTCGTAGAACGCAACGGCTTGGTCTAAATCCGGTTCATTTGTAATGGCACCAATTTCGTAGCAATAGCCAGCTGCCAGTTGCCATAGATGGTCCGCATAGTCATAACTACCGTATCTATCGTGACATTTGCTAGCCTGATTAACGCACTCTATGGCGTTTCTCATTGCAGGGGTATTACCTTTTTTGAAAGTAAATACATAAGCGAGATATGGCCAAATAGCATCGAGAGTGTAAATGGCTGGTTGTTGTAATAAGTGAGCAATGCGAGACCAGTCTTGGGACTGACCATCAATATTCAAGGTACGAATGATGATGGCTTGCATTGTAACATAAGCGTGGTCGTTAAAGTCTAAATAATCTGGGCTTATAGCAGCACGCTCGTAGTATCTGAGGGCCTTTTGAATATCCTGAGGGATTCTTTTGTTAGACAAATGTGGTTTTGCATAGTACTCGGCAGCTTCACGCAAACACATGCCATTATTCATGGCGGCGCCGCGCTCAAAATATTCGAGAGCTCCTTCGTGCTCTCCACGAGCTTTACAAATATCGCCTGCTAAATACATCATGAGCGGCAAACCTGCTTTGGCACCTTCAAAAATGACTTGTTCTTCCATTTTCCTATTATCTTGCTCTACATAGGTAATGCGCAAGTTTCGGTATGCAATAACAAGGCCTGCCTCGGCGGATTTACGCAACCATTGCTGAGCAATAGCATTTACTTTATTGGCTAATCTGCGTTGATCTGCTTGTACAAATAAGCCTTTTAAGAAACGGACAAAGGTAGATGGTTCACCTTCATTAGCCACCTTCTTAGCCGATGGTAAGATGTGGTAATCCCCCCATTGGTATACATTGGCAATGGCGTAGGCACAGTAGGAACAACCCTTTTGGGCGCCCTCATAGACACGCTGGAATGCTTCGTCCTTCGTCATAGGCAACTCTTTTTCAATGGTTGGTGTAAGGGCACCTGAGGTACGCATAGCCTGTAAAATGGCAATGGCACTGCCTTTGCGAATAGCCGTATGTAAATAGCTATACGCCTTTGTGTCATCCTCAGGAAAGCCTGCTTCAATCCACGTGAACTGAGGGCCAGAATAAACGCGCGCCAAAATAGCGTATACATCGCCAATACCAGGAATCGTTTGGCCTTCCTCGTCTAATTTCACAAGGGTCTCAAGCTCAGCCTTGCCCGCCCAAGCGATATCTTTATTACATTGATGGAATATTTTATTGAAAGACTGCTGTATTTGATCAGTAAAATAAAAACTCATTCTCTCCTCCGCATAATAATCAGTAGAAGCTGATAACATATGTAATTTCAGTATACTATTAGTGTTTAGGGGAAAACAATATAAATTATCAATTGCTTGAGGAATAATATATTCAATTTTAATTATTTATATTAGAATAGATAGAAAACTGGGTGTGATATAACAATAAAAGGGATGAATATGAGAAATGTTAATTTTGATATGATGATTGCAGCCTTAGTTATGTTGATTCTTAATTGTAGAGGGTATTATAAGTATGTTATGGGCAAGCAACTTTCTGAGCGTGAAGCAGCTAGGAGAGAATTTATGCTATTTCCCAATTTATATAAATGGGTCTGTATATGTAGTTCTTTATTGATTATTGTTGCATTTACTTATTATTGTATTGAAGGTTTAACGGAAAATTCGTTTGGATTTATGATAGTTGCTGGGCTTTCTTCTGTAGTAACTCAAATATTACAGATTGCTCAAAAGAAAGTATCTAAAGACTATAAGAATAGTCTTATTGTGATAGTCTTTTTAAGCTTTATATTATTATTGTTTATCTATATGTTTTGGTATTGAATATGTTTACATAGCTTTAATTTGTAGATATCCTTCGGTATGAGAGAGAAGAGAGCTTTATTTTGATGTGGTTACATAATGAACTTTCACTATTTAAACAAAATATAGAAATATTGCGAGTGAATCAACGTATAGGCCGATTAGCATATTTGTGGGCTGTGCTTGGTTTAATGGTTAGTAAATTTTTAGCCTATCTTATATTTGGTCTATTGGGAGCGCTTATTCAAGGTAGTTCACTGCAAGATAGTCAGTATTTGTCTTATATTTATTTTGGATGTCTACAGATTATACATGTAATTGCAACTATTTTTATACTTAAACGTAGACTAAATGACTGTGGTTCATCCTTGTGGTATATGATCTTAGTTCCTATAGCATACCTAAGTTTATGGGTGTATTGGGGGATGAGTTTCACTTGGGAATCTATATCTGAAACCTTTATAAATACAAACTTTTATTGGGACGGATTCCTATGGCAGTATTTTGTCTTGGCTTGTTTCGGGTTGCCTCTTAGTGTACCAGATTCTAATGAGTATGGCTTAGATGAAGGTCGAGATAGGTATAATAACTATATTATTTCTTATGTTCGCAGCTCTACTATTAGTAAAGATAAGAGGGCGGGAACATTCGACTATGTTTGTAGCTGTATATGGGAAGTTTTATTTGCTAAGCTATTTGATATTAAAGGCAGGGCTTCTGTATCAGCTTTTGGGGTTAGTCTTATAGGAACTCGTCTTTTCATGGATGTTATTTTGTATATGGCTATATCCGTAGTGTCGTTAATTGTTCAACTTGGTATCTCTCTTTATATACCTCGTTGGGGTTTTATGTATATCCAAATATGGCCAGCTATAGCAATGATTACATTGGGTATACGTAGACTTCATGACTCTCTATTAAGTGGATTATGGATTATTGGCCTTTTTATTCCGTATATTAATATTTTTGTTAGCTATCATCTTTTGTTTAAAAAATCTTGGCATATTGAAAGTTAAGATTTTCCTTGACTTTCATTCTATAGAAACATTATAATCAGATTATAATTTTATACTCGCCT
>ERZ773018.1001-NODE-1001-length-15741-cov-3.026329_pt1 | contig 15741 bp, 17 predicted proteins | sample MGYA00580840_ERZ773018 | MGnify/ENA primary metagenome ERZ773018 (study PRJEB29015, sample SAMEA2738125) | human oral metagenome | biome: human oral; feature: human-associated habitat; material: saliva | place: China | collected 2256 ... | reverse complement strand
AATCAATATACGTGGCTACCTTACAAGCGAATGATTGGACAACAGAGAGGAGAAGAAGAAAACGATGGGGCTGGTGAATATGATTAGAAATGGAATGAGGAGCTTTTTGAGAATTGAGAAAGCTCAACCAAGTGCAATCGTCATCAATGAAGAGATGACATTCGAGGACAACGCTGCAAAGAACCGAATTTGGTATCGTGGTAAGTCCTACGAATTACAACAACTATACTCTCAACTATCAACGACACGATTCAGCTTTTGGGGAGCACACTCAACCCCGGGACAAGAAATCAGAAAGATTCACACGGGACTCCCGGGAATCATCGTGAAGGTATTGAGAGATGCGGTGCTCTACGACATGAATGATTTGGAATTCGATGAATCCAAGTATCAAGATTTGTGGGAGGATATCGCACAGGATAACAACTTCAAGAAACAACTAAAAGAAGCGGTGAAAGATGCTCTTGTGATTGGTGATGGAGCATTCAGAATCTCGTTTGATTCGGATGTGTCTCAATACCCTATCATCGAATGGGTAAGTGGTGAACGGATCCAAATCAAGAACAAGCGTGGACGATTGCATGAAGTCGTCTTCATGACTCGCTTTGATGAGAACAAGCAAACATATACGCTCGAAGAACATTATGGATTCGGATACGTAACGAATAAGCTTTATCGTGGCGATTCTGAATTGGATATTCATTCGACTGAATATACTCAAAACATCAACGACTTCACGTTCGACAAGCATTTGATTCTATGCGTACCATTTAGCATCTTTGAATCTGATATTGAACGAGGACGAGGCGAATCCATCTTTGACAGAAAGACGGACTCGTTCGATGCGTTGGATGAGGCGTGGTCTCAATGGATGGATGCCCTTCGAAGTGGACGAACAAAAGAATATATTCCAGAATCGTTGCTCCCACGGGACCCACGAACAGGAACATTCATGAAGCCGAACGCATTCGACAATCGATTCATCAAGATAGCTTCTGACAGAGCCGAAGGAGCAAGCAATGAGATTACATTGCAACAAGCGAACATCCCTCACGAGAGCTATTTGGCAACTTACGTGACAGCTTTGGATTTGGCGTTGCAAGGTATCGTGAGCCCTTCTACGATTGGGATTGATGTGAAGAAGCTTGACAATGCTGAGGCTCAGAGAGAGAAAGAAAAGACTACTCTATACACACGCAACACGATTGTGGAAGCATTGCAAGAGTTTATTCCTCAATTAGTATCGATGACAATCAATAGCTTCAACGTGTTGAATCGTAGACCTATTGAAGAAATTACGGTGAATGTTCCATTCGGAGAATATGCGAACCCATCATTCGAATCTCAAGTTGAGACAGTTGCAAAAGCGAAAACAAGTGGCATCATGTCCATCGAAGCTTCAGTAGATGAGCTCTATGGCGACTCTAAGGACGAACAATGGAAGTCCGAGGAAGTTATCCGCTTGAAGTCTGAGCAAGGCATCAGCGAGGTCGAAGAGCCTTATGTCAACACGGACTTAGATGGATTCAGCGTTGAAAGAGGTGATGAACTTGCTAGTGAGAATCATGAACAAGAACTATCAAATGAGAACGGATCAAGCGAAAGCCCTTCTCAACATGAGTAAAGAATATTGTCCTTTTGGAATCTATGCGGTCGAGAAAGAGAATCAGATTGAGATGATGAATTTGAAATCAACATCGAGAACACAACTCAAGAAGATGATTCGAGAATATCGATTGAAAGGATTCAAGGTGTATTCGAATGGTTTATGATGTTAGTCGAGCATTTGAAAGAATCGAGAATGAATTGCTCGAGTCCATGACGAGGAATCTCAAGAAACACAAAGCGGAAGAAACTGAGATGGGTATCGAATGGACTCAATGGCAGGCAATCCAACTCGAAGAATTACAACGATTTAAACAAGAGGCTGCTAAGAAGTACGGTCTTGAATTTAAGTCGATGAACAAGAAAATCAGAGAGACCATCGCAAACGCATCATTGCAAGGTGCGAGCGATGAGGAGCTCAATGTGTTGAAGGCAATCGAGAAAGGCTACGTTCTAAAGCGTGAACGTGGTCTTAGTGCTGGATTCTTCCAAACGAATCAAAAGAGATTAGATGCGTTGATGAATGCGGTCGAACACGATATGAAGACAGCTCAAACCGCTGTGCTTCGATATGCGAACGACAAATATCGTCAAATCATCTTCCAATCCCAAGTTGCAGCAAGTTCGGGAGCCCTCACCTATGAGAAGGCTGTGGACATGGCAACAAGCGACTTTTTGAAGAACGGATTGAATTGCATCACGTACTCGAACGGTGCTGTCCACAACATTGTGTCGTATGCTGACATGGCTGTGAGAACAGCAAGCAAGCGAGCCTATCTAATGGGCGAAGGTCAGAAGCGACAGGAGTGGGGCGTGTCCACGGTCATATTGAACAAGCGATTCAACGCCTGTCCATTATGTATGCCATTTGAAGGCAAGGTTCTCATCGATGATGTGTGGAGTGGTGGAAGTGCTAAGGATGGCAATTATCCACTTATGAGCTCAGCAATGGCTGCTGGATTGTATCATCCTAATTGTAAGGATAAGCATTCGACATACTTCGAAGGCATAAGCTCAAAGCCCGAATCGAGGTACTATGAAGAAAAACCCGTCATCAAGGAACGACAGCTTATTGAGAACAAGCTCAATCATGCTAAACGACAAGCGAAAAGCTATAATCGTCTAGCAAAGAACAGTCTTGATGCTGAGAACCAAGAGACATATCGTGCTCGTGCTACTGAGTGGAGTGGCAAGGTGAAACAGTATCTAGAGCAATTGGATTCATTCGAAGAATCTCATGGGTTGGAATTGAAAGATGTTCTAAAACAAGCAAGAAAACATGATTTGAAAGTAAACATCACACCACAAGCCATTGAAAAAGTGCCGCTTGTCAATATCCCAGCATTGAGTGATGTCGAAAACAGAAACATTCAACTAATGCATAAGCAATTGTTAGAAGATGCAATGAAAAACAACCATTCGAATGAAGTGGCTTATATTCTTTCTCAGAATGGAGTGTCTAAAGTATACGGGACAGAGAATTCAGTTGACTTTGCAAAATCTCATGAAACGGGGTTACTCTTAAAGCTGTCTCCTGAAAGAAGTTTAGATGTGTTACATAATCATCCGAAAGGTTCAACGTTTTCATTCGATGACATTGTGTTTTTCGTGAATACTGATTCAGTTAGAAGTTTAACTATTGTAACGAATCAAGGAAAAGTCATGTATTTGACTAAAACAAAATCTATCGATGCTACGGAAGTAAACAAAGCCATATTTGGATTGGATTTTACGAATGATGTGTCAAAAAATATTGATAACATTAGTAGAATCATGTATAATTACGGTATAAGATTTAAAATAAGGTAGGTGTGGAATTTGGACTATTTTGTGTTAAATGATGACAATAAACGAGACCCAAAAGAGTTGTTTAAAGAAATCTATGAGAAATCTATGGAAGAGAAAATCAAAAAAGAAAAAATCAAAGAAGAAAATAAACAAACTCCAGCACCTAGCGAAAGCTAAGTGCTTTTTTAATACCCAAAATTAAATAAATAAACCCAATTAGAGTCACCCATCCGGAGGGTGGCTCTTTTTGGTATGTCCGAAGACATAAAACTACGAGGAGACACCTGAGCACAAAACTGAAAAAAGGGAGACACCCTAAAAACTGAGAGGAGGAACATGAAAATGTTCAAACACAAACTATTTTTCTTTGATGAATCGGCAAACGCTGGTGAATCAACAGCACAAGAACCGCAACCAAACTCAAACAATCCCGCTCAGAGTACTCCAGCGATTGATTATGAGAAGATTGCGAGCATTGTGGAAGGCAAACAAAAGGTCGCTGAGGATACAGTCTTGAAGAACTACTTCAAGAATCAAGGCTTGACAGGGGAAGAGATGGCTCAAGCAATCTCAAGCTTTAAAAGTCAAAAAGCCTCCGCCCAACCCGATGTGACCGCACTTCAAGAAGAGCTTCGAGTGGCACAAGCTCAAGCACTTCAAACAAGAATCGAGAGCAACTTGCAACTTGCTGCTATGAAGCAAGGAGTTGGCTCGAACGTGTTGCCATACGTTTTGAAGTTGGCAGATTCAACCAATCTCACGTTGGATTCTAAGAATGAAGACTATGAGGCTGTCATTGCAAAAGTCTTGGAAGACGTTCCAGCTTTTAAACCAGAAGCGACAGCACCAACAGGATTCACTCAAGTCGGATCCAAAGGAGATGTAAAACAATCGACAACAAATGATGAACTCTTCAAGATTTTTGGAGTTTAGACATAAAAAAGAAAAGAGGTAAATAAATTATGGTATTAAAATACGCAGAACAATTCGCTCCAGCATTAGAGCAAAAATACGCTAAGGAATTAGCATCTTATGAATTATTCCAATCTAATAAACAAGTAAAATTCATGGATGCTCAAACAATCAAATTACCTAGCATCACATTATCAGGTTATAAAGACCACACTCGTGGCTCATTAGGATTCAACACAGGAACAATCACGAACGATTGGGAGCCTAAGAAATTATCTCACGACCGTTCAATCGAATTTGTAATTGATCCGATGGATGTTGATGAAACAAATAAAACTGTTTCTATTGGAAATGTTCAAAACACATTAGAGGAAGAGCAAACAATTCCTGAAAAAGATAGCTATGTATTTTCTAAATTATATGCAGAGGCTACTGCATACGCAGAAAATGGAGCAACAATCTCAACTGAGGCTCTTACAGCTGAAAACATTTTGGAACAATTTGATTCAGCAATGGAAAAAATGGACGAAGCTGGCGTTCCTGGTGCTGGTCGTCTATTATACGTTACTCCAAAAGTGAACAAATTATTGAAAGAAGCAAAAGACATCCAACGTGTGATGGGTGTTACTGGTGAAGGTTCAGTTAAACGCTCTATTTACGACTTAGACGATGTAAAAATTAAAGTGGTTCAATCAGCTCGCTTGAAATCAAAATACAACTTTACTGAAGGTTGTGTTGCTGCTGCCGATGCTAAACAAATCAACTTCATTTTAGTACATCCAACAGCTGTCATCGCTCGTGATAAATACTCTTATATCAACGCTTTCGAACCTGGTGAAGATTCAAGAACAGCTGACAACTACTTACTACAATCACGCTTCTACATGGATGCATTCCTTGTCAAGAATCGTGCAAATGGTATCTTCATCAACGCTCAAGCTTAATTAAGGAGGAATTTGAATGTATACAGCAGAAAAAGACAATCTAGTTTATACAATTTCAGAAATTGAAAAAGAATACTACAAATCTAGAGGATTCGATATTTATGATGAAAATCACACTAAAATCGATTCAGGTACTCAAAAAGTAGATTCATCTACTTACAATGAAGCTCTTGACAAAATTGCTGAACTAGAGAAAAAAGTATTGGAATTAAGCAAAAAAGGAAACCGTAAAGGAAACAACAAAGGAAACGACACGCCTGAAGAAGAATCAACAGAAGAAACGGGTGAGTAATCATGATATATGCTGATGAAGTGTTCTATAAGAACGAATATCTTGGAACTCACAATTCAGAAAATCTCAATCGAATCTTAAAGACAGCAAGTCAGCATATAGACACACTAACATTCAATCGTATTGTGGGGATGGGGTTTGATAATCTCACTCCATTCCAACAATCGGTCGTTCGTGAGGTGTGTTGCCAAATGGCTGACTTCATGATTGAAAACAAAGACTTAATCGAGACCGCTTTATCATCGTATTCCATCAATGGCGTATCGATGAACTTCGGTGATTCTTGGAACGTGGTGACAATGAATGGAATCGCAATGAAGAGAAGCACATTCGAATTGTTGAATCAAAGCGGACTAACAAGGAAGGTGATTTGATGCATTTTCCAAGCTTAGTATTACCGCAATTTTGCAAGACTCCAATCCATGTAATTGTACAAAGTGAAGAAGTGTCGAAGGATGGCGAGCCTATCAAGGCATTTGAAGCCGATTTGTTTTGTAATTACCAAGACAAGGTCGTGACCGTGCTCACGGATCAACAAAAGATTGTGAAGCTCACGGGTTCGGCGTTGTTTAATGGCGATATTGCCCCCAATTTAGCGACTTTAAGTGGCGGGAGTGTAAATATCCATGGGGTAGAACGAAAGATTGCAGACACACGAAAATCACGAAATCCAGACGGTTCTGTGAACTATACCTATCTCGGATTGGAGTGATGGACGATGATTCATGCAAATAGTCGAGTGAAGTTCGACTTCGGTGTCATTGGAAGGCTCAAAAAAGCCCAAATTCAAGCGTTGGAGCAAACTGGCGAGTATTTACACACAGAAATAGTAAACGCCCAAGTGGTCCCGTTTAGAGACGGTACATTGCAGGGCGAGGCGTTCTCAGTTGATTACTCGGGTTCGAGTAGTGGTCGAGTATCTTTGACACACTCAACGCCTTACGCAAGAAGATTGTACTTCCATCCCGAATACAACTTCAACACAAGCACGAATCCACACGCTAAGGGCAAGTGGATGGATGATTGGATAGAAGGTTCGAAACAAGAGGACATCAAGAAGGCTTATGCTGCTCTATACAAGAAGATTTCGGGGGTATAAAGATGATAACATTGGCAGAAGTGCGAGATTGGTTGGAATCCTATCACGCAGCTCAAAATTACTACATCGGGAAACTCGATAATAAGAAAATGTATAGCATTGGAGTCTATCAACGAAAGACGAATGTCGAACCACGAATTGCAATTGGTGGGAGGAATTTGGCAAGTTATGACGTTAAATCGGTCAGCATCTTGATTCATCACAATCAAAATGCAAACGAAACTGAAAAGCGTGCGAACTACCTCTTCAACCAAATCCTAAAGGCTGAGAACGTGGTGATTGGTGATACTCCAATCCAAATGATTCGACTCTTATCGAACGAACCCATCGATGTGGGAACTGATGACAATAACGTGTACGAACGTGTCATCGAATTAGATATCTATTACAGATTAGAAAGTGAGGAATAAAAATGGCAGAAAAAAGAACAGGGGTATTCCCCGTTTATGAAAACCAATTCCAAGTAAATACAGGAACAAAAGACGCTCCAACTTGGACAGAAATCAAAGAATTAGAAAGCTTTTCGGTATCATTCGATAATGGTGTTGAAGAATGGTCTCCATTCGAACATAAAGGATGGAAACGCCGCTTGATGACAGCTAAGTCAGTCACAATCTCAGTATCAGGGAAACGACACATCGGTGATACTGGTAACGATGCAATCGCTGCTATCGCATTGAAGAATGGTCGAGATGCTGAAAAAGACTTCCAATGGACATTCCCAGACGGATCTAAATTAGTCTTCAAAGAAGCGGTCATCAACATCAAGGACTTCATGTCTGGTGACAGTACAGCAGCCGCACCACTATCATTCGATATCATGTCTAATGGTAAACCAGAATATACAGCGGCAGGCTAAAAATCACGAAAACGAGTGGAGGGGTGAACATCGCCCCTCTTTTTTATTTGGCAAAGGAGGATAAAAATGCATAAAGCACTAATCAACTTCATCGATGCGGAAACTCGCAAGGAATACAAAGTCGGTGATGTATTCGATACAACAGGGATGACGGATGAACGCATCCACGAATTGACGACCGAACACAATCGAATTGGTGTTCCACTTATCGGTGAAGTAGAAGAAACAGAAACGACAGAAGTATTCACAACAATGAAAGACGAGGTATTTGAATAATGGCTAAGATTATCGACATCACAGAACAACTAAACTTTGAATCAAAACCAAAAATCAAAATTAAAAACGTAACCATCGAAGTAGATGATTCAGCTCCAACAGCACTCAAGCTCATGGAAGTGATGAGTGGCGTTGATGGGGATCCGACTGTTGCCCAAATGAAGAGCTTGTATGAAATCATCTTCAACGAACAAGACCGTGTGAAGATTGAAAAATTAAGTTTAAACCTAAAAAGCTGGATGGCTCTCATTCGTGAGGCAATCAATTTGATTGTAGGAGACCAAGAAGCGGGGGAATAGGTGAGCCATATTACGACATTTTCGAGGATTGGGACTTGATGGTCTCATCATTTAGAACGCAATATGGCATCTCGTTCTATTCTTATGATTTTAAAGATATGAAATGGAAAGAATTCAGAGCTCTAGTCTCTGGACTTTCATCGGAGACTCCTCTTGGACGAATTATCCAAATTCGAAGCGAGGACGACCCCAAAATGCTCGAATCGTTCTCACCTGGACAACATCGAATCCGAGATGAGTGGCGAAATAAACGAGCAAAACAACGAACACAAGAGGAGCTTGATGCGGTTCTCAAGGAACTTCAACAAGCCTTCTCTGAATGGTAAGTAAGGAGGTGGACAAATGGCAACTAAAATCGGCGATGTTGAATTGGGATTGGTGGTGAATCAACAAGGATTCACGAATCAATTGAACGGAATCCAACAAAAAGTCATGGGCTTTGCGAAAGTCCTCGCTGGTGCGTTTGCGGTAAAAAAGCTCATTGATTTTGGGTCTGAGGCAATCAAGCTCGGGTCTGACTTGAATGAGGTTCAAAACGTGGTCGATGTGGCATTCCCAAAGATGTCGAAACAAGTTGACGAATTCGCAAAATCGGCAATGTACGCATCGGGATTGTCTGAGACGATGGCTAAACGCTACACGGGGACATTCGGAGCGATGTCCAAGGCTTTCGGATTTAGCGAACAACAAGCCTATGAGATGTCCACAGCGTTGACGAGTTTGGCGGGGGATGTAGCATCCTTCTACAACATTAGTCAAGATGAAGCGTACACGAAATTGAAATCTGTGTTCACAGGCGAGACCGAAACATTGAAAGATTTAGGGGTCGTAATGACACAAACAGCCCTCGATGCATACGCAATGGCGAATGGATTTGGCAAGACGACCGCAGAGATGTCCGAGGCGGAAAAAGTGGCTCTTAGATTTGCATTCGTTCAAAGTCAATTAGCTCTTGCAAGTGGTGACTTTGCAAGGACAAGCGATTCTTGGGCGAACCAAGTCAGAATCATGAAATTGCAATTCCAATCGTTCATGGCATCCGTTGGACAAGGACTCATCAATCTGTTCACGCCTGTGATTCAAGTTCTTAACTTCCTACTAAGTAAGCTCTTAACTGTCGGGAACGCATTTAGGGCACTTACCGAGCTCTTGACAGGTAAGAAATCTCAAGCAGGTGGTGGAATACAAGAGACCGCCGATGCAGTCGGAAATCTTGCGGACAACATGCAGGGTGCAGGCGGTGGAGCTGGCGACATGGCTGATGCTGTGGATGATGCTGGTGGAGCTGCTGACAAAGCTGGCGGTGCTGCTAAGAAGGCAGCGAAAGAAATGAAGTCCTTGATGGGCTTCGATAAAATCAACAAACTATCCGAACCAAATGACGACTCTGGCGGAGGCGGAGGCGGCGGTGGTGGAGGAAAAGGCAAAGGAAAAGGCGGTGGTGGAGGCGGAGGTCTCCAACCAAAAGGTGCTCAAGTTGATATGGGCAAGATTGCCGAAGGAGACAACCAATTGAAGAAATTCTTTGAAGACCTATTTGGGCGAATTGGTGAGCTTTTGGCAAAATTCAAAGCTGGATTCGATGCTGCATTCCACTCCGAAGGTTTGGAACGAATGAAAGTGGCTCTTGAACGAATCGGAGCTACCCTCCAAGAAATCTTCACGGATCCACAAGTCGTTCAATCGTTCAATACGATGCTCGATAAGTGGGCATATATGTGGGGACAATTTGTCGGTTCAATCGCTTCTGTGGGAGTGGGGATTGGTGTATTCCTAACTGAATCAATTGCGAACGCACTAGACAATCATAAAGAACAAATCAAGCAAGCTCTTATCAAATCCTTTGATGCTCGTGGAGATATGTTTGAAGCAGCTGGGAACATTGTTCAAGCGTTAGGTGATGGAATCTATAAGATTTTGACAAGCGAAGGAGCAATCAAAATCGGAACAGCAATCGCAGGGGCATTCATTAGTCTCTACGCTGATATTGAAGAAATCGGTTCTAAAATCGGACGAGATGTGATGAAAGCCATCGAGACGATTGTCACTAAGAACGCTCCTAAACTAACTCAAGCAATCAACACAGCATTGAAGAATATTGCACCAATATTTGAAACACTCGAAAGAGCTGTCGTAGATGTTGGGAAGATGTTTAAACGTGTGTACGATAATAGTATCGGACCATTGATTCTTCAATGGGGTGATATGATATCGGGATTGGTTGGAACAATTATCGATGGATTCAATAATCATGTGAATCCAATTCTTGAGAAGGTTGGGAAAGCATTTAGTGATGTATACGACCAATTCGTGAAGCCTATGATTGACTCACTAGGCAATGCCATTTCGAGCATTGCTGATGCAATTAGTAAATTATGGTCAGCATTAGAGCCTATTTACAACTTGTTAGCTAGTGCATTAGGTCCGATTCTCGGAACTATCGCTGGTTTGTTAGGTGGTTTATTACTTTCTGCAATTGCTGGAATCTCAGTCGCACTAAAAGCTGTATTTGATTTTGTAAGTTGGATTTTCGATATGTTCGGAAATGCAGTGACTGCAATATCTGACTTTGCGGATAAATTGATGACATTACTTCCCGAGGGATTCCAATTAGCTTGGAATGACATTGTGTCCATTTGGAGCGGTCTAGGTCAATGGTTTGCGGATCGTTGGAACGATGTGATGACAGCTCTAAGCGGTGTAGCAACTTGGTTCGGAACTATGTTCACTAATGCTTGGAACAGCATCGTGAATGTGTTCAAATCTATTGGACAATGGTTCAAGGATAGATGGAACGATGTGGTGAGTGCACTATCAAACGTAGCTTCATGGTTTGGAACGATGTTCAAGAACGCATGGTCTAATATCGTGAACGTGTTTAGTGTCGCTGGCTCTTGGTTTAGCGGCATTTGGGGAGGCATCAAAGCGGTGTTCTCTGGTGTGGTTGAATTCTTCCGAGGCATCTTCCAAGGTGCTTGGAACACAATCACAAGCATCTTCTCAACGATTCCAAATTGGTTCAGCAACATCTTCTCTAAAGCATGGGCAGGTGTTCGAGATGTATTCTCGACTGGTGGACGAATCTTCATGGGAATTACTGAAGGGATTCTCGGAACATTCAAGACGGTCGTGAACGGAATTATCGGTGGTATTAACCGAGTAATCACCATCCCATTCAATGGAATCAATGGAATCCTTGATGGAATCCGTGGAATCAGCGTGATGGGTGTGAGCCCATTTGCTTGGATTGGTAGAATCAGCACTCCTCAAATCCCAATGCTTGCTCAAGGGGGATTCGTTAAGGCGAACACTCCACAACTTGCAATGATTGGGGACAATAAGCACTACGGTGAAATTGTGGCACCTGAAAACAAGATGCTCGCAATGGCTCGTGAGGCTGCTCGATTATCTAAAGATTCGAGCAATAGTGCGGAGATTGTTATGCTTCTTCAACAAATCATTGTGTTGATGGGTTCAATGAACATCAACATCGATGGAGAGACATTCGTGAAGAAAATCTTTGAGATTGGCAACCAAATTCAAAGAAAAACAAATCAACCAATATTAGATTTCTAGGAGGTGCAAGATGGCGGAAATCATAGTGAATGGAGTTGCTCTTGCATCTCCTACGTCTATATCAAATAGCGATGAAATCATTTGGAGCTCGGGGACTGGTCGAAGTGCGAACGGTCTTATGAGTGGAGATGTCATCGCAAACAAGAAAACAATTCAATTTTCTTGGGGAATCTTAACTCAAGATGAATATAATGCCATTCGTAACATCCCAAGCGGATTCTTCAATGCGGTCGTGCTAGGTCAATCAATTAGAGCGTATAGAAGCACAATCACGGGAACATGTATGGGAACGTTCAGCGATGGCATAACGTACTACAACGATGTATCCACATCGTTCATTGAGCAATAGAGGTGATGAAATGCTGGAAACAACTCAAGAGTATAGAGATGCGATTGTGTCTGATGTCCGAGTGATTCACGCCTCATTCACGCTCAATAATCAGACTTATGACAAAACACATCTAAAGAAAATCGAACATGATGCTTCCATCTCTGGAGGCTCATCGTTCGTACCTGGTGGAACATTTATCAATTCGCTATCTGTCGAACTGAATCAGATAGTTGAAGGAATTGAGGAGATGATGCCATCGACAGCGAGCATCGGAGTTCAAACAATTGACGGTCAAGCGGCAATGTTGCCCCTTGGTCGTTTTTTTGTGACCGAAATCAAGCTCGACCGTAATTCTAAGATTACAAAATTAAAACTTCAAGATGAATTCGTGAGATTGCTTGGACAGTACGATAGCAAACTCTCGTATCCATCAAGTTCACGAGAAGTCTTCCAAGAAATCGTGACGATGACTGGAATCCCTGTGAGTGATGCAATCAATCTCCCAGATGTGTCCATTAAGACAAAATTGGAGAAAGCAACATTCAGAGATGCCATCATGTATCTTGCTCAATTGGATGGCACGTTCGCACGATTCAATCGTGATGGCAAGCTCGACTTCATCGATTTGAAAGCTACAACGAAACAAATCACGAGAAGTCAATACGGAGCGACTGGATTGGTTCGAGACGAAATCAAGTACAAACTTGGCTCGATTGAATGTACAGTCGATAAGACCAAGATTGTATCGGGTAATCGCTCGGGGAATAAGATGGTTCTCAAGAATCCATGGATGACTCAACAATTGCTCGACCGTTTATACAATAAATATCGAGATTTGAGCTTTTATCCTTACGAATTATCATGGCGAGGCGATATCGACACCGAGCCGGGGGATTGGGTCTCAGTCTATTGGGGTTCGGAGAATACACGATTCGACATTCCTGTGTTCTCGCATCACATCACATTCGATGGTGGATTGAGTTCGAAGACCAACGCAAAAGAATCAGGGCAATCTCAATCACAATACAAGTATCGTGGACCCGTCCAAGAGAAACTTGATTACATTGAGAGCCTTACTACCAAGATTGGTCGCTTGTATTTGGACGAGGCTGAGCCTATCAATCCAAAAGAGGGCGACAAGTGGATGAAGCCTAGTGGTGGATATGCCATCATGTATGAACGTGTAGATGGGCAATGGGTTCGTAAAGTGGACACCGCTGATTTGAATAAAATCATCGAGACGATAACGACTGATGAAGTGATTGCTAAGAAGATTAGTGCTGGATTGATTCAATCATTAGAAATCAATGCACGACAAATCACAGCGGGCTCGCTCGACTTGAATCGAATCTCAATCACGAATGGCAGCAAGCCAATCATGGAAGTTCGAGATGGCAAAATCTACTTCGATGTATCAAGTGTCGAGGACTTCAAGAAGCCAATCAAAGTAGTCGAAGCAAAGCTCGAGATGAAGGCTGACAAGCTCATCACAGAAGACCAACTCAAGCATTTGCAAGACCAACAGCTTGTCATGATGCAAGAGATGAAGGCAAAAGCGACTCTCGAGACGGTCTTGGAGTGGAAGGCTAAATATGAAGCATTCGTCAAGTCAAACGAATCAGAGAGAAAGCAAGCACAAGATGACCTTGTGTCGCTATCTCAACGCATGATTGGGATTCAAAACGACTTAGGCTCTATGACAGCTATTTGGAACGCAATCGACAGGAACATGAAATTCGGGAATGAAGGGCTCTCAATTGGGAATCCACAAGGAGATAGCTCGATTCTTGTATCTGACAATCGCATTTCGATGATGTCTGGTGGACGAGAAGTCATGAGCATCTCGCAAGGTGTAATTCACATCGACAATGGGGTATTCACTAAGAGCATTCAAATTGGATACTATGTCGAATCTCAATACAATGTAAATCCAAAATACAACGTAATTCGGTACGTTGGTCCGTAGGAAAGGAGGTAAAAAATGGGAATTCAATACTTCGATGGGAACTGGCACACTTACATTCGATATGAAGTTCGAACACTCTCCCAAGACCGTGTGGCGAATACTACGACCGCACGAGTGAGTCTATACATCGGTAACGACCCCGGTGGATATGAAATCCAATTTGACCCAACCTACGGGGCATACATGGGAGTACAACTTGCAGGTCAAAACAAGTACTTAGAAATTGAGAACCTCTTCATCAAAGGTTCAGAGAAATTCATTGGAAGTGTGGACTTCACATTCACTCACGATGATGATGGACAAGCAACACGCAAGATTCTCTTGTGGTCGGGTTCTACGAGTGGCATCAATTACGATGGATGGTATTTAGGCTCAATCGATACGAGCTTCATCCATAAATTTGAGAAGATTCCAAGAATGTCGAAGGTCGCATCCGTAACAGGAACGAGAGAGCTTGGACAAGAGCTCACAGTCACGCTCGACAGAAAGGTCGAATCGTTTACGCATCAAGTTTGGTACAAAGTATGGGGCTCTGATTGGTACGATTTAGGAACAGGTTTTGGAACGACAGTCAAATTCACACCTTCTCCTGAAAACGCAAGAAAGAATGTGAACGTGGCAACGAGCACGTTTGATATTTGTGTACGAACATTCGATGGCGACAAGCAAATCGGAATTGATGAATATAGCGTGGGATGGTATATCGGGCTCCCTAGTGGAACACAACCGAGACTAGAGACCATCGAGCTTGTGGATAAGGCAAAAGCAACCAAAGACATCGTGGGCAAGAATACATTCGTCCAAACGTTCTCTGAGATGGTAGGAACATTCAAAGGAATGGATGGCACTTACGGATCCACAATCAAGACATTCCATGCTGAGGTCGTTGGACAAAAGATGGCAATCACTTCGAATGGTGGCACATTCCCATTCTTCAAGAACTATGGCGATTACAATGTCGAAGCGTATGTCATCGATAGTCGTGGACTCAAGTCCAATGTTGTGACGGTTCCAATCAAGGTGCTTCAATACTTCGCTCCAATGCTTACATTTGAAGCTGTGCGAGGTGGTGGCGACCAACAAACGATTGTAGTCCGAAGAACAGCCAAAATCGCACCTCTTATGGTCGATGGTGTTCAAAAGAATCCAATGCGTTTGAAATTCAAAGTCAAACCCGCTTATGACGGGTACTTCACGGACAATAAGGGCGGAGGAGTTGACTCAAGAGTCATCAATTCACTCACGAATTCGAATTCGGACTTGTTTGGAACGTTCTCCGCTGATAAGGCTTGGATTGTAGAAGGAACAATCTCAGATGCTTATGCAAGCTTCACATTCACCGCTCCAATCGTAGGTCCCGAAGAAGTGGTTCAATGTAGAACGCCAAAAGGGACAGGATTTGAAAAGGTGTGGGAACGAGGCTCTATTGATGCGAAGGGTGACATCTACTCACACAATGAGCTCGTGCAAGTTGGAAGGCTTACTCAAATCAATGGGAAGTCTATCAAGCTTACTGGCTCTGCTAATAATGCTATGAAGACTGGATTGTATTATGCGTACGAAATGACAGAGCTTCCCGAAGGACTTAAGCCATCACAGAAATATGGATATTTACAGGTGAACACGCATCCTGATAATAACAATTTAGCAATGCAAATCTATATTCCTCAAAATACAGATACAATGTATATGAGACGAAAAATAGATACAGGGTGGCATCCTTGGGTTCAATTTACTCCAAATGGCAGTGTAGTTGATTCAACGTGGCATAATGCAACATTTAGAAATAACTGG
>ERZ773018.997-NODE-997-length-15791-cov-6.980427_pt1 | contig 15791 bp, 12 predicted proteins | sample MGYA00580840_ERZ773018 | MGnify/ENA primary metagenome ERZ773018 (study PRJEB29015, sample SAMEA2738125) | human oral metagenome | biome: human oral; feature: human-associated habitat; material: saliva | place: China | collected 2256 ... | reverse complement strand
TATTATGCACCTTTCTTAATACAAGCTCTTGCTATTGAAGTAGTTTGAATTAATAAAGTTCTACTTGCATCTATAGCTCCTAAGTTAGCACTTAATACCATACCTAGAGTTTTTCTATACATAGAGTCAGCTATTTGTAGAGCATGAACAGCTTTAAATCTATTGATTTTAGCTTCACCTTTAATTAATTCTAATGCTTGAATTTTCTTAACTACTAATGCATGATACATTGACATTAATGTCAATTCTTTATTCATTTTCTTAGTAGTTTCAGTTGCTTTCTTATTGCTGAAATCTTTTATAATAGATACAGCATCTGCAAAGCTCTTCATATAAGTTAATTTACCTATACTATCTACAGTTTCCCCTCTAAATCCATAATACACTGCTTGTCTAACTGGAGCAGATTGATCAAAATCAACACCTATTGATACTCCTATAGTTGCAAGATACAATCCTGACATATCTACAGTATCAGCTGCTGCTTTTAATCCTTCATAAGCATCTTCAGTTAAGTCTGCTGGATTCATGTCTTTAAGATTTGCTTTAGTGTCTTTACTTACTTTTTCTACACATGCATCTGTATTAGATGCTAAGAATTTAGTAATAGCATCTTTCTTAATATCATAAAGGTTTTTAACTACAGAAGTATCATTTTTCAATGCTTCCCAACCTTTATTTCCAGCTGCTGCATTTTTTGTATCTACTGCATTTTTATATGCACCTATAAGTTTGTAGTAAAGGTTTACTGCATGTTCAACAATTCTCTTGAAGAATGCTTTTATCTTTTCCCAAACATTCTTGAAGAATGTTTTGATTTTTTCCCAGTATTCTTTACCTTTTTCTTTCCAAGTTTTCTTTCCATCATCAGCTTCAGTAAATATCATAGATTCATCTAATCCAACTTCAGTTTCTTCATCGTGAAGTTCTTCTTCAGATTCTCCATCATCCACACCATCAGATTCTATTAATCTGAATAATTTAGCATCTGCTAAATTACAAGCAGATTCATATAAAGTATCTTCTTGTTTAGCTGGAGCTGTTTTTTCTAAAGCATCTTCTAATTCAGCTGATTCTTCTTCAGTTAATGCTTGTCCTCCTTCTTTTTCCTCAGGTTTAGTTTCAGGAGTAGTAGGAGTTGTATCTCCACCTTCTCCAGCACCACCTTCAACTTCAGGAGCTTCTACTTTTTCAATATCATCTGAACCAACTACTGCGTCAGTAGCAGATTCTAATAGTTTTTTGTAATCTATTTTAGCCATTTATATTATTCCTCCTTTAATTAGTCTTCTTTTTTATCTTCTTTCTTTTCTTCTTCAACTTTAGCTCCACCTTTCTTAGCACAAAGTTTTGCAACTTGGTAAGCAGAGTAAGCTCTAGTTCTTGTTATATTTACTTGAGCATTTGCTAATGACATAGTAGTATTACAAATAGCTCTCATTACTGTATCAGCTTTAACAGCTAATTTTCTATAATCCATTACTGAAGCTTTTGCTTTTCTAGCTTCCATAAATGTTTTGATTATTCCTTCTTTTGATTTTTTGAATTCTTTAACTGCATTAGCTAAAGATTGATTTATTTTATTTGCACCTACTTCAGTAGCTGCTTTTAATATAGCAATAACTTCACTAGCTGATTTAAATAATTTAGTGATAGGTGTGTCTTGAGTAGTCTTTTCGCCTTCCATAAATTTAATATAAGCATTTATACCATCAGTCACATTATTTTCAGCAGGAGTATAATCTACACCACCAGGTAATGTGTTTTTCAATGCTCTTCCAAGAGATTCTGTATATTTAAGATCTAAGAATGCTGATTTCTTATCTTCTGGTATAGAGCTGAAATTAGAAGCTTTTAAGAAACTATCAATATTTGTAGTTGTCTTTGCTTCATTGAAGTATTTTATTGGGTCAAATTTAATACCATCATCATACCCACTAAATACTACTGAACCAGCTTTCAATACATCTGAATCAGTTAATTTAGAGTATCCATCTTTAATAGCTGCTTCATTTTTTAATATTCTATTATAGAAACCAAATTTTTCTAAGAAAAATCTTTTAACTCTAAAGAATATTTTTTCAACGAATGCTACTAAAGTATTCCAAGCTTTTACTACTTTATCCCATATTTTTCCAAAGAATCCTTTTTCTTTTTCAGATGAACTATTATCTTTCTTGTCCCCTTCTTCATCAGCTTCTCTTAAGATAAAGCTTTCTGCTATAGCACCTGTTTCTTCAGTTCCTTCGATATCTTTTGCACCATCTTCAGAACCTTCTTCATCTGTACCTTCTTCTGCTTCTGATTGTTCTCTTATTAAAAGTAATGCAGCTGAACTGTTTACAGAATAAGATTCAAATAATGCATCAAATGTACCTTCTTGTACTGCTACATCTACAGCTGTATCTACCACTGGGTCATTAACTTCAGAATCTGTAGATGCTGTATTCACATCTTCTATTTGTGCTTCATCGTTTTCAGTAAGTTTAGAATATTTATCCTTAACTGAAGCGATTGCTTCTTTTAGATTTAATCTCATTATATCCTCCTTTTTATCTTATATTATGTATTAATAATTATATAATAGTTAGTTAATACTAATAAGACTATGCTTTCTTAATTATCTATTTTTGTTTAAAATTCCATATCTGTCAATAATTGGTTGAAGTGTTGTCATTAAATCTGCTGTGAAATATAATTCAAATGTTCCAGCACTTGCTACCATTAATTTTACAGAATGTAATATTATAATCAATAAGTTATCAAATAATGCACCTATATAAGCTACTACTGACATATAAGGATATTTAGCTAAATCTTCCTCATCATCATCTACATCATCTAAGTACATTCTACATATATTTTCCACTACTACATTAAATACTTCTGTAAAGTATCCTACTGTTCCAATATATTTACCATATGATTCTTTTACTTGTACTGCTGGTTCTATACCGAATATTTCTTTCATTATAGAAATTATTTGTTCAGTAGTACAATCATCTGGTACTTTAAGATCTAAATTAATAGATGTTACAGCTGGTTTATCTGCTTCATTGAATTTATCATTGATAGCAAATCTCAAATCAGTTAATTTATCTTCAGTTAAACTATTTGCTATTTCTATTACTTTTTCTATTGATAAATCACCATCATATTTAAATAAGAATTCATTAGATAAGCTATCTAAGAATGGTTTATCTCCAACTTCTGTATTATTGTCATATCTATTGTGTGTACCTAAATCATGGTTAGATTTTGCTAATTTTAATGCTTCTTTATAAGGTATTAGTTTATCAAAGAAAGTTTCAACCATAGTATCTACATTATCTTTAAATACTTCTTCTGTTGGTATATCTTTCATAATATCATCTAAAGCATTTGCTCTTATTCTAATATATTCTGCTATGTAAGAATATATTAGAGATTTATGATGTTCTGAACCAAAGTTTTGTAAATCTTTTTCTAGTTTAGATGTAGCTTTGAATGTTTCTAATTCTACATTAGAAGAAGCTACTCTTAATTTATCTTCTATACTATAATTCAATCTAAACCCTCCTTTCTATCATTATAATTCTTCAGACATTTTATCTAGCATTTTTACTATTAAACTATCTTTATTTCTATGGAATTCTGCAATAGCATCTGTTACTATTACATATATATTTGTAAGTCTTCCTAATACTAATAGTGTTGCTGAAAGTCCTACTATTGTTTCTTTCATTTTATCTTGGTATTCTTCTGGATTTTCTTCTAAGCTCTTTTTAACTGCTACACTAAATTGTATTAATAAAGAAATAGCATCAAAGAACTTAGCACTTATTAGTCCCCATTCTTCTGGGTCTTCTAATACCAGTCTTGCTTCTTCATCATTTTGAGGTTTTGTAAAGTATGTAGCTACTGCATCTCTAAATGATTTTTCTAATGGTGTTATTATTTCATCTCCAGCTTCATTATATTCTACAAAGTTTATATAGTTAGGGAATACTGTTGAAGCAGTACATCTATCTAAGTCTACTAAGTCTTGTAGAGTAGTCTTTTTAATAAAGTCGATATTTAATTTAACTCCAGTATTTAATATTGCTGGGTCAAATAATCTAACACCTTCTGATTGAGGTATTCCTAATATACTATAGATAACATCAAATACATTTAAATTGAAATCATTTGTAAATGTTTCTGGTAGATATCTAAAGTATTTATCTATTTCTTCACCTAAATCATCAGAATTTTTCTTTTCATTATAGTAGTCAATAATAACCATTTTCATTTCTTCATCATTTACTAATCTTTCACCATTATCTGAGTATTGTTTATAATAGAATAGTTCATTATTATATGGTGTATTGTTTTTCATGAATGTTTGTAATATAGTATTAATGTTACCTACTATACTGTCTGCTTTTTCTATGAAATCATCATATGTTATATTTTCTTTTTCTTGAAAATCAACAGCTTCATTTATTCCAGCTGCTACTGCTTCATCATTCCTATCAATTATCTGAGGAATTAATAAAGCTTTTACAGCATGTTTAGATAAAGCATTATCCATCATATTTTCTACTAGCTTTTTTATATTACTAGCACCGTTATTTTTGAATGCTAATCCCATAAATGCCTCCTTTTTATGTTATTTAAATTATTACATTGTTCATATCATCAAATATAAGGAAATAGAAACTACTAAGATAGTTTCTATTTCTCATTATAATTATCTTACATATTTCTTAATCATTTTCTTATTTTTTTCTATCAATGATTCTACTATAGCTAATCTAGATAATAATTTATTAGCTGAAGTTATAGCAGATGTATATATAGGTAACCCTAATCTTTCTATTATTGCTTCATCATCTGTAGTCATAGTTTCACCAGTTTTATCTTCTATTTCTTCTTCAACTACTTCTGCTTCTTGTGCTGCTTCTAATATCTTTTTAATTCCTCTATAGTTATTTAAAGCTAATTGTCTTATATCATTTCTAGTAGTACATCCAGTAAAGCTACTTTCTAGTATAGGACTAGTATTAGCTAAATAAAAACTTTCAGAAATTTCTTCCTCATTTATCTCATCTATATTTTCATTAGCTGTTTCTATAGCTTTATCTGAAGCATTATCTCCTAATTCTTCTAAAGTAGATTCTTTAAATATACTTCTACCAAATACTTGAGTATTTATTAGATTTTTATATCTACCTATAATATCATAAGTAGATTCTGCAACTGCTTCTACTTCATCTTCTTCTACTTGAATAACTTCATCTGGTTCTTGTATTATTTCTTTATTTTGTTCTGATTCTTCAGCATTAGCTAATTCTTCTTCAGACTCTCTTATTATATTCCCTAATTTAGTGATATTATATTGAGTCATATTAACTGCTGCTTTATATACTTCTAATATTGAACTAGGTTTCTTTTTACCCATTAATATATCATTAAGAGTTTCTATAAAGATTGTATTCAATCTAGTCTTCTTAGCTCTTATACCATCTACAGAAGCTAAGTCAGAAGAAATACTTTCATCTATAGGATATACTGCATGTACAGTATTAACATTCTCTCTTAAAGCATTTAATAATTCCATTAATTTTACCTCCTTGATTTAGAAATTAGGAGCTGATTCTCCTGTATCTTTTTCAGTCTCTTTATTTTCTTTATTTATTGTATCATCTGGATTAACTTTATTAGTTTCTCCATCTATTGCATTTTTTAATTTTTGTAATTTTTCTTTAACTGCTTTTTGTTTAGCTTTTATCTTTTCAGCGTCTTCTCCAGATATTTCATTCTCATGAGCTTCAATTAATAGTATTTGAACTTCTAAGAATTTAGATAGAGATGCTCTAATAGACCAGAAAGCAGCTATTAATAATCTTATGATAAATACCATAGCTAATGCTACTCCTATAAATCCTATTGTAGCCATTATTATATTTGATTTATTTTTAGATAGAGAACTGTACATCTTGTCTAATTCTCCTTCTTTACACATATCATTGAATCTTCTTATAGAAGTTTCAATTGCTTCTATATATCTATTCTTTCTTCCTTTATTAGGAGTGTATTCTAATTTACCATTTTCAATATTCATAGTAGAAGTTACTAAATATGTAGAGTATTCTACTATAGCTCTTACCATTAATGTATAAATCATTTTTATTGAACCTATATTTTCTTTATAAGCACCTTCAAATGGTATTCTGTATATGTATACATTCTCTAATGCTTCTCTAGCTAGGTTTATATCTTTATTAGACCCATTAGCTTTTGTATTTAATAAGTCTAATGTATTTTTTAATGTTTCATATTCTTTCCAGTTATCTATATTCCCTTTAGAGTTTTCCAATCCTCCAAAATCAATATCCTCATACTTCTTAGCAGCTAGTTGATATAATTTAGTAGCTACTTTATCACTTATAGATAGTAATACTGATTCTTCTAATTGGAATACTTTAGCTGAAGGATAGTTACATTCTATAAGAAAGTCTTCTATAATTACTCTTTTACTATCCAATTACATCACCCCTCTGTTTCCTTTTAATAAAGTTATAACATCTTTAAGACTGTTTTCATCTCTACCTTTTATTTTAGATAATGCTGCAAAGTTAGTAGTTTCATAATTCTTCATAGTATCATCTATATAGTGTAATACTTCATTAGCTTCATCAACTATCATTACTCCACATAAGAAGAATTGTTTTATTACATCAGTAATAGTTCCAACTTGCATAATATCTATATTATTTACTACTTTAATGTATTCTGCTTCTTCTTTAGAAATTACGAATGTTGTATTAGGTATAATACCATTAGAAGATCTTAAGAAATTTTGTATTTTAGAAACCATACTTCTATTTCTTAATCTGTTCCATATTGTATTATATCCTTTATCTTTGTAATCATCTTTTATTTCTCCAGCCATAAATACGAAATCTTTTAGGAATGATATTTCTCCTGTAACAGCTTTAATGAAATTAAATGCTGTCATATTTCTCTTAACTGCTTTAACTACATTGTCCACCATTTCTTCAGAAGTAACTGCTATACATCTAGTCTTAACTCCTATATCAAATGATTTATTAAATGTAGCTATTGGTTCACTATCTTTATTTCTATTTACAGTAGTAATATTTACAGAAATAACAGTAGGTTGCATAGCATTTGCTTTTTGTACATCAGTAGGCATTAACTTAGTCTCAAATTCATGAGATTGGAATGCTACTGTTTTATCTTTTCCATTACTATTACCACCATTAGATGAACTAGATGTGGTATTACTATTATTTGGTGTATTATTTCCTCCACCATTATTACCACCACTGTTATTATTTCCACTATTATTACTATTATTCTTTTGGTTAGGTCTGTTATTCTTTACTGGTTTATAATTTTTAGGATTAAATGCTTCAGCTAATGGTGTTCCAAACTGTTCATCTAATCTTTGCATATAATAATCAGGATGTATAATAGCAGTTTCATATAAATTAGCATTTCTAGGATATGAGTGTACTGTTTCTTCAGTATCGTCATTAGTATGGAATCTGTTTAAGTATTCAGTAGCACTATTTGCAAATGTATTATCAACAGTGAACATATTTTGCATTACTACTTTCAATTCAACAGCATACTTCATCTCTAAAGCTGTTGTAACTAAGTACATTGTTTTAGAACTAATACCACTAGAACAAACTACTGGAAATCTAGCTATCAATTTATTACTAGCATCAGCTAATGATTTTATTCTTTGATTATTGTTATTCATATTCATTCTACTTAGTTCTTTCCAAGCAGCAATAAATTCTGATATCATAATTTATTTCCTCCTTTGTTTATATTAATTCAATTATGGTTATGTTAATTCCATAGAAACCGAACAATTAAACAAACTATTAAAAAGAAGGTGATAAAATGGCTTATACATATAAGGGTGGATTAGCTACTGGTGCTGCATCTCACAAATTAAATTTAGGTGTAGGTGGTAGAGGTGGAACTAATGTTGCATCTAGTGCTGGTGGTAACCTAAATAGTCTTGTAAGTGGATTATTTACAAGTAGAAGAAGCAGTAGCCGTGGTGGAGGTTTCTTTGGAGGCTCTAGTGGATTCTTCGGAGGCTGGGGAAGTAACCGTGGTGCTTCACATAATTTTGGTAGAAACTTTGGTGGCTTTGGAAGTTATAACTATGGTGGTTATGATAGCTCTAATGGCTTACCTGATTATGAAATAGATATATCAGCTGCTATAGATGTAGCTGATAAGATTAAAACCAAATTTGGTTTATATTTTGATAGAGGTGAAGCTAATACAGCATTCACTACAAAATTTAATAAATATAATTTACCTATACCTGGACAAGTATTAAAATCAGGAAGAGCATATGTATTTATGACTAAACCAGATTTTAATCTAGGTGGTAAACAAGGTGGAAATAAATTTATAAATCTAATAACTAATGCAAATGATGCTGATAAAGAATATATCTCATACAGTGGATATTTCTCTTACTTATCTAAATTACCTATATGGGAAAAAATAAAAAGTTATTTAGATGCTAGTAATAGATCACCATCACCATTCATACCATTAGTTACTAATGCGTGTTTTGGATATGACCCACCAGATTTAACTCTTAAAACTGAGGATGGTCCAGATACATTTAGAGGATGGAAGACAATGTTAGCTAGAAACTCAGTAGAATCTAGAAAGCTTCCTTCATTCTCATTAAGCTTTAAATTAGATAATGATTTAGTAGCATATCATTTAGTAAAAGCTTGGTTTGAAGCAATAGAATTAGAAGACCAAGGAATATTACATAGAAAAGAAACTTATCTAGAAATGAATATAGTAGACTATATGGCTTCTATGTTTTACATTGTAGTAGGAGAAGATGGTGAGTCTATATTATTCATTTCAAAAATAACAGGATGCTTCCCAACAAAAGACCCTGCATCAGTATTTAGTAGTAATGATGCTGGTTCATTAGATACAGGAAGTCAATTAAAACTTAATACAGACTGGCAAGGAATATTCTATGACACTATGAATATAGCTATAATAGATGATTTTAATGCTATTGCTGAACAAGCAGCATCTAATGATTTAGGTGAAACTTCAATATACTTAGACCCTGCTGAAAATGATTATTGGGGTTCTACTCCAGTAATAATTTTTGACCAAACAGCAGGTAGTTATAAACTTAAATGGACAGATGATAAACATACAGTATCAGGAGCTAATCTAAGTAAATTAGAACATATTGGTGGTGGAACTAGACAAAATTCATCTAGAGGAAGAAAGCGTGGATTCTTTGGTGGACTTGGCTCTAACTTAGGTAGAGGTTTAGGCTCTGCTCTAAGTGGTATAGCAAGAGGAACTAGAGTAGCTTCAGCATCTAGATATTTGAATGGGTTCTTTGGAGGATAATGAATAAAGAGGTGAAAAATGGCTAAAAAGATTAAGAATAATTCTCCTATTGTTTTATCTGATAGATATAGTACGGAAGAATATATGATAGAGCATATAGCCAAGAAGTATTTTAACTTAGAAAATGATAGTAACTACAGAGTTAGTACATTCGGTTATATAAATGAATTATTTGCTACTGGTACGAATATGACAGCATATTCTATGGCAGTATTATTTAGTGAAATATTTCCTAATACTGCAATGCTACCAGAAACAATTTATACATATGCCTCATTGGCACAAATAAGTGGTATTACTAGTATACCTTCATCTATACCTATAGTATTAACTATGACTGAGAAAGATATAATAGGTGATGATTTAACTATAAGTGAAGGTAAGTATGTAATACCAAAAGAATCAGTAATAAAAATAGAAAACTTTAAATTTGCATTAGACTATAATATCACATTAGCCTTTAAAAAGATTAATGGTGAATTTATATATAGTGCTTCATATAACCTAGAAGATAAAAATAATCTAGCTAATTTAGTAAATCCATTTATACCATTAACTAAATTTAGAGATAGTGATGGTGAATGGAAAATTTCTTTGTTTCCTATAATAAGGCAAGTACAAAGAAGTATAATATTTAAAACAGTATCATCTCCTAATGCTTTAGAGAACATAACTCACACATTCGATTTCAAAGACCAATTAGCAGACTTTAATATATATTATAGAGAACCTAATAAAGATGAATTCGTTTATGTTGAAAAGTATCTAGATGGAGCAATAGTTGAGATAGGTAATAAATTCTGTTTCTATAGAATAACAGAAGAAAATAAATTGGAAATAATATTCCAATCTAGAGCAGGATATTTCAGACCAGAATTTAACTCTGAATTGAAAGTAGAGATATTATCATGTGTAGGAGAAAAAGCTAATTTTACATATAAAGGTCAAAATATATCAATGACTTATCCTGATGAAGAAGAGGATAAAAGATACATAAGAACTAATATAAGTATATTAGGAAATAGTATAGGTGGTAAAGATAAATTATCACAAGATAAATTAAAAGAATTAGTTTGCAATAGTTTCTCTTTAAGAAAGACTATTGTAATGGAAAAAGACTTATATGATTATTATAATAGATTTTTAGAATCTAAAGATACTAGTATAGTGAGATTTATAAAATATAGAGATGATGTATTTAGAAGAATGTACTTAGCATATCTATTATTAAAGAAAGATGATGTTGTAGTACCTACTAATACATTAGATGCTGAAATAAATAATAGTGACTTTGATTATACTTATACTAATATAGGAATAATAAAATCTGGTGGATGCTGGGAATTAGAAAATGGATTATTGAAATATCATAAGACAACACCTAGTACATTAGATGATAATAAATACTATTATAGTAATCCTTATTTATTAGTACTAAGTAAGAAACCTTCTATAGTAACTACATTATTAGATAAATATAATGTAAATAGAGGGTTAGATTATATATACATTAATAAGAATAGCTTTGTGCAATTCATTAATGATAGAATAAATATATCTAGAGACCCAGATGTATCTCCAGATATAAAATTAAGTATAGATTTGATACCTAATAGTAAAGTACAAGTTCCAGAATATGCAGATGTAGCTAATGATGGTTCAATAACTTTAGATAAAGAATATATGAAAGTATATCTAGGTATTTATGATAAAAAAGAAAATAGTGATTTAATAGGTTACTTACCTATGAAGATGACTAAATATATTAAGAATGAAAAGAGTGAAGATATTAGTACTTTTAGATTTGAAGCAACTCTACAAAATACTAATAATATATCTAATACAGAAATAATATTAAATAATTCTTTAATATTACCAAATGGAACAAATACTGAATCTGAAGTTAGATTACAATATGATAATTTAAGATTTAGAATATTTGTAGCAATAAAGGATAGTATACCTTATACTAGGGATTTATCTCAAGGAGTAGTTATACCTACTACACATAGTATAGTAAATGTATATGAAAACTTTAAACAAGATGATGTATTCTTACTACAAAATGTAAGAGATGTATTACCTATAGAATATGCTAGTACATACAATAGTGGTACTACTAGTTGGACATATAGATTAATAAAGATGCCTATGATTAAATATAGCTTCTTAAAAGATGATAATTGGCATAATGATGTAAATGAAATAATATTATCTAAACAAGATATGCTTAATAGAAGCAGAGGAACTATAGTAGAGAATTATTCTGTAGCTATGAAATTCTTTAATACATATGGACCATCTAAGTATTATTATGTAGGCAATGCTAATGGTAAACTAGATAGAGTTAATATAACTCTTAAATTAAAAATATCTTTAAATAGAAATAATAGTATAAATAAAGAATTATTAATAAAATCAATAAATGATTATGTATTAAATATTAATACATCTAAAATGGAATCGTTCTATATATCTAGACTAATGGATTGGTTACATGATGAATATGTAGACATAAGAAAAATTGAATTCTTAGGAATTAATAATTATGATACATTAAAACAATCAATAGAATCATTAGAATTGGATGATAGTGCTGTAATAGAAGCTGGGTATGTACCAGAATTTATAAATTTCGACTTAAAGAAAGATATAAATGGTAATATTAAACCAGACATATCAATAATATTTGAATAAATAATAAAAGGAGGAATATAATAAATGAGTATATTATATGAAAAATTAAATGATTCTTTCAGAGCTACTAATCCTAACACTGAAAGAAAGAAACCTGAATTTAGAACAATACAGGAAGGTGCTAGAATATCAGCTATAAATAATTTAAGAGACTCTGTAAGAAATAAATTCTTAGAAGCTCTTATAATAGAAACTGCTTATGAAGCATTACCATTAGATGATGAAGAAAAAGAAGTTAATAAAGAAGCAATAGAAGAATCTATGAGAGAAACTTTAAGAGAATTCGTAGATGTAAATGCTTTCTTCAAATCTGAACCATCTACAATGCTATTAGCTAAATATAAGAAATTAGCAGAAAATGCTGCTGATGATAAAGTAGAAGACTCTATTGATAAGGGTATTGAACCAGCTATGAGTAAAGAGTTCAATGAAAACGATAGAGTAAATGTAACAGATACAGTTAAATCAGTTAATGGTGAAACTAAAGTAGTAGATAAGATAGAAAAGAATGTAGTAGATGCTGTAGTAGCAGATGAAAAAGCAGCTAAAGATAAAGCTGAAGAAGATGCTAAGACAGATGAAAAGATACAAGACAAAGTGCCTAATGAAGATGGTATAGTTGATGGAGATGCTCCAGTTGAAGGAGAACAAACAGGAGAAACAGAACAAGATATACAAGAAGCATCGTTATTTAAAGCTATAGCTATATCAAAAGGTAAAGAAATAATTAAAGAAGGAATGGATATGAAGAAATATCTATTAGCTGAAACTTTAGTTACTTATACATTAATGGAAACTTTACAAACTTTACAATTCATTAAAGTAAACCATTTAAATGTAAGAGAAATAAAAGAAAGATTTATAATGAAATAAAAACAAAAAAGAGACCCACAATAGGATAATCCTATTGTGGGTTAATTATTTTTACTATTACTGTATTTACACCATCATGTGTATAGATGATGTCATATAAACAGTCCATATTATTTACTATATCGTTAAATACAATATTTCTATTTTCTAAATAATTTGATATAATTGGAGTATTTATTACTTCTAAGTATACATCACTCATTAATTTACTTATCTCTTCTCTTAATGCTACTGCTAAATCAATTTTCTTATATTCTTGCTTTAATTTAGTCTTACTGAATCTTAAATTAACATATTCTCTAGTAGAGGATAATATTTTAAAATCCTGATTTACATTAACTACAGTTTCAATGTATCTACTTATATTAGCCATTTGATTTACTTTTTTAATTATATTTCTAATATCTATTAATTTATAAGCAACATCACTCATTGGAACTTCCTCCCTTATAATACTTTCCTTCCTTTAATGTTTGTGATACTTCCATATATAAATCTTCAGGGAAGCTATCTATAAAATTCTTACTTTTTATTATTTTATTTATTTGTGTATCTGAATTATAATCACTATCGTATTCTAAATTTATTACTACTCTTGGTTTAATAGAGTAATACTTAGTAACATTTAATGAATATATTAATGAATCATCAATATAGATATTATCATTAAATGCATCTAAATATCCTTTTATTAGATTGTCAGCATCTGGTTTAGTTATTGGTTTTATTAACCCTAATTCAGCTGCTACTATTTCTCTTTTCTTAAAATATTTAGGTATTGGTAAGTACATTTCAGCATACACTTTAATTGGACTTACTAATATTTTAAACTCTTTTAAAAGTCTATTAATATAGTCTTTTACAAATTTACTATTCTCATCAGCTAAAGGTGTATAGACACTTTTAGTTTTTCTTCCTATCCTCCCTCTCATATATTGTAGAGGGACTTCGTAAAATATTAATTGTAAATTGTATGTACTAGGCATAGTAAATTCTTTCTTAATATTTTCTATATCTTTATCATTAAATTTAAATAATTCTTTTAAGTAGTCTAATCTATCTTCTATTAATTTTGGTATAAGTGAATACTTTTCATCGTATTCACTTAACCTTTCTTTTCTTGTTTTAATTTTTATTTTAGCCATTATAAAATCACAACTCCTTTAACTGGGTGTTTTTATAATAGTTATTTAATATTAGTTTCTACCAATACCTACTAACTGACCAAATATACTATTTAGTAAAGCTTGTTTAGATCTATTACCAATATCACTAACTTTTTGTTTTACTTTAGAATATGTTGATTCTGAACCTAACATTCTATTTATAAATAAACTAATAGCTCTTTTTGGTTCTAGACTATTCTTATTAACTCCAGCCATATTACATAAGTGGTCCATCAAACCTATATTAGAGAAGAATAGTGAACTACTAGCTCCATTATTTATACTCAATGATGAGTATAAATCTTTTATTGTTACTGTTACTATTATCTCTAATGGGTATCCTTCTTTACTCCATTGAGCATTTTGCCCTTTTTGTACTCTTATATCTTCTATGATACCCATATCACAGTTAAACCATCCTTTTGAGTACGCTCTAATCAAATATGGTGATACATATCCATTAGCTGCTACTTGTCTAGGTGCAGCCATACATAATAGATGTAGATATGGCACCATACAATATAAGAATATGTCTTCTATACACCCTGTAGGTGATTGGAATTTAAATTGTAAGCTTATTGATTTTGTAAACTTAGAGTCAGCCCATATATCTGGGAATACTAAGTTACCTCCAGATGTTATTATTCTACCAGCATCTTTCAATGTACTAAATAATCCAGGGTCAGCTGCTTCATTTAAACTAGTTTCAGTTAATTTTTGCATATCAGCTTCTCCTACTTTACCTGCTGTTAAGAATTGTGCTTCCCTAATTTTATCAGATAAACCTTTAGCAGCACCTGCTAACATAGATTGAGTAGTTTCATTTGAGAAGTTTTCACTATAATCACTTCCTGTACTATCTCCAAAGAATGGTATTACTGTATCAAACCAGTCAGTATCAAAGAAATCTTTTACACTAGGGTCTTGATATTTTCTCCAATCCCATGTAGAGCCTGTACCTAGACCTACTGATAATATGTCTCCTAATTTAGGTAATTTCTTTATACCTAACATAGTACCAACTTGAGATATTAACATATTCACATAAGAATAATAGTCATCTAAAGCTGGTTTAAATTTATAATATCTAGCATCCTTACCTTTAAGTATTTTAGATATCATATCTTTATCATTTGCAGACGCATCACTATTATTTAATTGTCTCAGTGCATCTTCTTTTTGTTCATCAGTCAATTCGGCTAAGAAATCTGGCACTCCTGGTGTTAAAGCCACTAATAATCCATCAGTTATTATGTTTTCACTAAACTGTCTACCACAAAACTTACCATTCATTATCCTATCAGTATCACTCAAATAAGATGGTGGCATACCAAATATACCATAGTTTCCATAAGTACCTTTTTCCTCACCTTTAGTCTTTTGGTCTTTAGCTATTTTCTTCTTTTTACCAAAACCAAATCTACTATTCATCCAATTAAAACCTCTTTTACCATATGACACTGCTCCACCATAAGCTGTTTTAACTGCATTAGCACCAGAATCATATATAGACCCTATGGAGTTTTTAGCTCCTTGGTACATATTATTAGCACTATCAATAAATCCAAAATGTTGGATATTGATATAGCTGTAATTATTCCCTAATATATCTGTATAATTTTCATTATTATAATCTTTTTC
>ERZ773018.990-NODE-990-length-15819-cov-7.619005_pt1 | contig 15819 bp, 11 predicted proteins | sample MGYA00580840_ERZ773018 | MGnify/ENA primary metagenome ERZ773018 (study PRJEB29015, sample SAMEA2738125) | human oral metagenome | biome: human oral; feature: human-associated habitat; material: saliva | place: China | collected 2256 ... | reverse complement strand
CGACCCCGAGGGACACCGCTGGTTGCGTCAATATGATGCCAACGGCAACATGATTCTCGAAACAGACCCCGAAGAGAACGAAACCCACTATCGCTATAAGGCAACAGCACACACTATAGCTATGACTCAAGGGGCAATCCCGAGGCTGTGATCCAAGCAGACGGCACGAGGGAATCCTACCTGCATGATGCGGAAGGCAGATTGCTTGAGCATACCGATCCGCTCATCGGGCATTACGGTCGACACGAAAGAGATGCGCAAAGAAGCTGCTTAATGATGGTTTTCAGACGGGCTGTTTTTTTGTAACAGGGCAGGTGTTGATGAACCGCCGTCAATCCGACGGCGGTATTTTTTGTTTGGAAATGAAAACCGCAAACTAACTGATATATGCCTTATTTTCATTTTACTAATATGCCATTCATATTAGTAAGTGTGTTTCAATTAAATAATGTCTAGTTTTTGTGACTTTTAGTTGTGTTGTTGTTTTTAAAAATTTGTCCCTAATTGGCTTAAAATTGTCCCAAATGTATTGTATAATTCATTGAGAGAGGAAATGTCGTATGAAAAAAGCTGATGTACTTGATTTAATCAAATACCATTTTGAGAACAAAGAAGCTGAATTTCGAAATCAAGCAATCACAATTGCTCGTAGTTTCGATAAAGCAGGTGATTCGCAACTTGCACAATATATTATGGGATTAATATCTCAGTCAGATAGATTTGTTCCTCAAAATGGCGACCATAGTGACAATCTTGTGCCTGTAAAATTAGATACCGGACCACTACCATTGCCCACAACTATTACAAACGATTTAAAAGGAATAATTAATGCAGTAAATCATAATATTGGGATTAATAAGTTTTTATTTGTTGGCTCTCCAGGTACAGGTAAAACAGAAAGTGCAAAACAGATTGCGAGATTGCTTAATAGAGAGTTACTGATGGTAGACTTTAGCCATTTGGTAGACAGTAAGTTAGGGCAAACTGCTAAAAATCTGACACATGTTTTTGGTGAAATCAACAAGCTGCCATTTTTAAAGAACTACATTATTCTTTTCGATGAGATAGATACGATTGCATTAGATCGCATTAATCAGAATGATATTCGAGAGATGGGGCGTGTTACCTCGACATTTCTAAAAGCCTTAGAGAGTTTGAATCCTGATGCTCTAATTATTGCTACTACAAATTTGTATTCAAATTTAGACAAAGCCTTAGTTAGACGTTTTGATGCGACCATTGATTTCGATAGGTATTCAGAAGATGACAGAATTGAAGTCGCTGAAGTCATTCTTAACCATCTATTGAAACAATTCAAGCATGCAGCAAAAGATATGCGTCTTTTCAAGAAAATTATAAAAAGTACTAAAAGTATCCCAAATCCAGGAGACCTAAAAAATCTTATTAGGACGTCATTGGCTTTTAGTGATTCTAATGATCCATATGATTATCTGAAACGTCTTTTAAGAAGTATGCATAAAGGAAAAACACTGACGGTTAATCAATTGCATGATTTGCAATTTACGGTACGTGAGATAGAAATGCTAACAGGTATATCAAAAAGTAGTGTGTCAAGAGAATTAAAAAATGAGGCTGAAAAATGAATAATATTCTGACATTAAGGGGCAAGAAATTTATCCAAGAAAAGCGTAATGGGGGAGGAGGGCCAATTAAACTATCTAATAATTTAATTGTTAAATTATCTAGACTTAAGGATCTCCATGAGTCATTAATAAAGGTTAAGAAGACGTGGGGTGACAATAAGATTATTGATGGTGTTTTAGTTAGTGTTTACTATGATCGGATCATTGCTAAAAGTAACCGTATAAACGGCTATTTAAATGGTGGTACAAATTTTGAACCAACTCATACAGTAGTCGGTGCGAAATTCAATTCGGATAAAACAAAACATATAATTACCCATTACATTTCTAGAGATATTTTAGATAAAACGATTGCTATTTCTAGCCAAATTATTGCATTATTTCAACAATCATTTCCAAATGGCGAATTAACTACTCAAGCTTTCAATGATCCAAAAACATTTGATGATTTGCAGTATGATAACTATCCTTTTAAAAAAAATACTTTTAAGCAATATCTGAAAGATTCCTGCTATGTTGAAAAATTTGATATTGAGAAAGCAGAAAAGCAAAATCTGAAAAATTCCATCATTACATTTTATGATGTTAAAACAGATATTCATGATCTCTTAAGGAAGATTAATATAGATGTATCAAATGCTAATGTGTTAGATAATACTACTGCTTTACTTGATGAAAAAAATGTTGAAATAGTCCTTTCAAAAATTCCCTATCTGGTTTCAATGGCTGTTGAGAATTTCTCATCACTATCACCGGAAGAATTTCAGAGTATGGGAGATCAGGTAGAAATACCTATACCTTCTCCTAAAAACGAGCCAATTATAGGTGTTATTGATACATTATTTGACTCAAGGGTTTATTTCAGTGAATGGGTTGACTATCATGATTTGATATCTGACGATATCCGTAAAGAACCGGCTGATTATAAACACGGAACAGCAGTGTCATCATTAATTGTAGATGCCCCTAACTTAAACAAACATCTTGATGATGGTTGCGGTCGGTTTCAAGTTCGTCATTTTGGTGTTTCTCTTCACAGCGGATTTAATTCGTTCAACATTATTAAACAAATTAAAGAAATTGTGTCACAAAATAGCGATATCAAAGTTTGGAATTTATCTCTTGGATCTAATGATGAGATAAAAGCTAATTTTATTTCTGCCGAAGCGGCCGCCTTAGATGAAATCCAATTTGAAAATGATGTTATTTTTGTTATTGCAGCTACGAACGGAGCAATGAAAAATGGACAACGTACGAAGATTGGTTCTCCTGCTGATTCATTAAATTCACTAATCGTCAGTTCAGTAGATTTTGAAGACAAACCGGCAAATTATTCTCGACAAGGTATCGTATTATCATTTTTTACGAAACCTGACATTGCCTATTATGGCGGTGGGAATGAAAGCTATATTAACGTATGTGAACCATTGGGTTCAGCAAGAGTTGCAGGAACCAGTTTTGCAGCTCCTCTTGTTGCTAGGAAGTTGGCATATTTGATTTATATTATGAGGCTAAAACGTGAAGAGGCAAAAGCATTGTTAATTGATTCCGCAATAGGCTGGAATGCTAAACAATCGTTTGAAGAAATGATTCTGATTGGTAATGGGGTGATTCCGATCAAAATAGAGGAAATCCTTTCCACTCCAGAAGATGAAATTAAGTTTATTGTTTCAGATGTTTCGGAAAAATATAATTCGTATAGTTATGATTTTCCAGTTCCTGTATCGGATGGCAAGTATCCTTATGTTGCAAAAGTCACAATGTGCTATTTCCCTAGATGTTCACGCAACCAAGGGGTGGATTATACTAACACAGAATTGAATATAACATTCGGCAGATTGAACGATGAAGGGATAAAACCCATTAATAATGATAGACAACACTTCGATGATGCACCCGGTTATATCAAGGAAGAGTCCGCACGGACCCTTTTTAGAAAGTGGGATAATACCAAGCATATTTGTGAGTCTTTTACACCGAGTAAGAAAGCAAAATCTATTTTCAATACAGCCAACCCACAGTGGGGAATGAGTGTTAAAACCATTGAACGTCTTAAAAAAAAGGATGGAGAGGGAATACGATTCGGTGTAGTTGTAACATTAAAAGAACTCAAAGGTGTCAATCGAATTGAAGAGTTTATTCATCAAGCATCGCTAAGAGGGTGGTTAGTGAGTAAGTTACAGGTAGAAACTCAAGTTGAAATTTACAATAAGCTAAATGAAGAAATAGTATTTGAGTAATAATTATAAAGCCCGATTCAAATTTCTTATAGGCCGTCTGAAGTTTTCAGACGGCCATTATTATTTTGGAGAATACATTATGAGCAACTACGACAACATTGGCAGTGCATTAAGCTGCATTGGATCATATGAAGGAAATAAAAATGGCGGAATATGATGAAATTCGGGCGGCGTTGAGCCATATCGGTGCGGACGACCGCGATATGTGGATACGTATGGGTGCGGCTGTCAAGGACGAAATGGGTGAAGACGGTTTCCACCTGTGGGACGAATGGTCTCAGACGGGCGGCAGTTACAATGCCCGCGACGCAAAAGCGGCATGGAAGTCGTTCAAACCTGGGCATATCAGTACCACACTGCCGAAATCCCCTTTGTGATGAACAGCCTTGCCCTGACTGAAACCATGCACGGCAACGGCAGCGAGGCCAAAGCACTGGCAGACAAAATGAGCCGCGCATGGGTGGCATTTGCCCGCACTGGCAACCCGAACATCGAAGGGTTGTCGCAATGGGAAGCCTATACGCCCCAAAACGGCGCAACCATGATTTTTGACGATAAGCCCGTGATCAAATACCACCACGACGCCGAACTTTTGCGCCTGCTCAAACCCGATGGACGGTTCTAAAGGGATAAGGCAGCCTGAAAGCTGATGAAGGCTACCTGAAAGCAGCCTGCACGTGGAAAACCAAATGTGCAGGCTGCTTTTTGATGCTTTCAGACGGCCTATCAGGCTACAGCTTCAATTTTGCCTCGTATTGGAGCCGGCTGCGTGCCGGCGATATGCGCCTGACCTACTAAGGGTATGCCTGTTTTACTAGTATCAGTCTCTCAGATATGCTTCTGATGAAGTAAGAAACTTTTTGAATTCACACACGAACATTGCCGCCTTCAAGTTTTCGCTTAAACAGATCTGAGTGAGTACGATTTGACGGACAAAGCTTGAATGCTGCATCAACCTGATCATAGCCAAGCTGTCAGGCATAAACCTTTTTTCCAACCAGTTTTTGACTGTTCGCTCTGATACACCTGTCCAATGTGCAAGGTTTTTGACATTGACATGATTTTTCTGCAATTCTTTGTATAAAGCGCTTGAGAGTAACTCTTTCCACATATCTTCATTGATATTCTTCAAGGGAAGTTTTTTTCCATTTGAGTGCAACATTTTTCCTAACTGTTCCTTTATATTTTGTTAATCAATAAATTACCTACCATTTGTTATGGATCCAAAGGAACAGTTATCAAAACAGCAAAAAGCGGTTCTGTATATCCGTATGTCCACGGATCATCAGAAATATTCGCCTGATAACCAGAAAGCTTTTTTGCTGGAATATGCCAATAAGAATGGACTGACCGTTGTTGGTGAATTTATTGACGAAGGCATCAGCGGAGTCGTGACGCAAAAACGGTATCAGTTCTTGAACTTAATTGATTTGGTCAGAAGCGGCAAAGCAGATTTCGGTCATATTTTGGTTTATGACGCGAGTCGCTGGGGACGCTTTATTGACCCGCAAGAATCTAGTTATTACCAATACCTCTGTCAGCAGCAAAATATCATTCTGCACAAATGTGCGGAACCGATTCCAGTGGCAACAGAAGAGTTGGATCCGGTAGTAACAGGTATCATAGATGTATTCCAGCAAACTTCAGCCGGTCTCTTTAGCAAGGGGCTATCAAAGAAGGTTTTTCTCGGGCAAGAAAACTTGATCAGGCTCGGTTTTCGACAAGGTGGCTCTGCAGGGTACGGATTGCGCCGCTTGTTGGTAGACGAGAATAGGCAGCCAAAATTTGAGCTTAAGGCCGGGGAACATAAGAGTATCCAAACCGACAGGGTAATTCTGGTTCCCGGCCCGGAACATGAACAGGCCGTTATCCGGAAAATTTACGAGGACTTCATTTACCAAAAAATGAGCGAACAGGCGATAGCTGATGATTTAAACAGACAGCAAATTTTGACCGATCGTGGCACCTCTTGGACTAGAGGTGTTGTGCATCAAATCCTGATTAACGAAAAATACATCGGCAATAATGTCTGGAACAAAAGCAGCTATTCGCCCTTCAAGCCACATAAAGGCAAGAATGCCGCCGAACAATGGGTACGGGCTAATTCAGTCTTTCAACCTATTGTTTCCACCGTACTATTCAATGCCGCCCAAAGCATTATTCACCAAAGAAGCCGACATTGGAGCAATGAAGAAATGCTGGATAAATTAAAGGAGCTACTCAAAATTAACGGCAAGCTGTCTGGCTTGATCATTGATGAAGCCGCAGATTGCCCTTCCAGCAGTATGTTCCGTAGCCGCTTCGGAAGCCTACTTAAGAGCTATCAGGAAGTAGGTTATACACCCAGCCGAGACTATCGCTATCTGAAAATCAATCGTGCCTTGAGACGGGCTCATGCAAATCTAGTTGAGCAGACGATTGCAGAAATTGAGCGGCTGGGGGGAGCGGTATCCCGCATTCCGGAAAACGATTTACTCCATATTAATCAGGAGTTTTTTGTTTCTCTAGTGCTGGCACGCTGTCGGATAACCGATGCTGGTACCAAACGCTGGTTTATACGTTTTGACAGTAGCCTTGCTCCTGATTTGACCATAGCTGTGCGGCTGGATGAAACGGCGGAGAAAATAGTAGATTACTATCTACTTCCTTCCGAAAAAACCCATTGTGCCAAAGTGAGATTGACGGAACAAAACCCAATTGACTGGGATTGTTATCGCCATAAAGATTTGAGTCGTTTTTTTGCCATGAGTAAACGGGTATTGATTAAGGAGGCAATTTTATGAGGATGGTGATTCAAACACTACCGATCAATCGAATCAAGGTTCTGAACCCACGCAGCAGGAACCCAAAAGTGTTTAACCAATTGGTCGCCAGCATCGCGGCAGTCGGTCTAAAGCGTCCGATTACCGTTACCAAATCGGAAATATTGGATGGAGAACAATGGTATGGCCTATTATGCGGCGAAGGAAGATTGACCGCCTGCAAAGAGCTAGGTGAAGAGTACATACCGTGTCACATTGTGGAGGTTAGTGGTGACGAAGGATTTTTAATCAGCCTAGCTGAAAATATTGCTAGACGTAAGCACACCAATTTGGAAATACTGTCTGCCATTCGGGTGTTGTATGAACGTGGATATTCCGAAAAAGATATTTCACGAAAAATTGGCCTTCATCAAGCATACATACGAGGAATTTTACATTTGTTGCGAGAAGGTGAGGTACGCCTGATTGCAGGCGTAGAAAAAGGCTATTTGCCGATTGACGTTGCTGTCGATATTTCCCGTGCAAAAGAAAAAGAAGTTCAAACGGCTTTATCCGATCTCTACCAACAACAGAAGCTAAAGCGCGGAGATATTGCCAAAATCAGGAGACTGATCCAACAGAGAAAGCGTGATGGTAAAACTTACCACTTCACTCCGAGGCGTAATACACCTATCAATAAGGAGAAGCTACTTCAAATGTATGAGAATGAGATTAAGCGAAGACAGTTGATGGCAACACAGGCTGAATTTTGCCAACAACAGCTGCTGATCATTCTTTTCGGGTTAAATCGTTTGTTTGAGGATAATCATTTCAAAACACTGCTTCGGGCAGAGAGAATCGTAGATATGCCTGAGAACCTCAGTAAATGTCTGAGCCATTATAGGGAAACATATATCAATGAATCAGCCTAAACACATCGCTTATGCTTTTCAAGCATCATTGAAGAACATCGCGCTCAAAGATATTCAAACCATGCACCCCTTCCCCGAAGGGATACGGGAGAGCGTGAAGTTCAAAAGCATCTTGGCCTCAATAGAGGAAATTGGTGTTATTGAGCCGCTGGCTGTTTATGAAGAAAACGGTAAGTACCTCTTACTGGACGGGCATCTCCGTCTGCTTGCCTTACAAGAACTAGGAATCGACACGGTAGTATGTTTGCTGTCCACAGACGATGAAGGATTTACCTATAACCGGCAAATTAACCGGTTAAGCCCAATTCAGGAATACCGGATGATCAGCCGTGCAATTAGCAAAGGCATACCAAGGGAGAGGATTGCCAAAACCCTGAATATTAACTTATCCGGAATCGAAAGCAAGTTGAATTTGCTGAATGATATCGCGCCCGAAGTAGCCGCGAAACTTGCAGACAAGCATCTGGCACAAGATACGTTTCGGATCCTCCGAAAAATGAAACCCATCCGACAGATGGAAGCTGCAGATATGATGATTGCAGCCAATAAGTTTACCAAGTCCTATGCTGAGATGATCTTGGTGGCATCCTCCCAGGAAGACTTGGTTGATCATGCTCAGAAAAAGAAAAAGCACTCGGATAGTCTAGAAAAACTTTCACTGTTAGAACAAGAAATGAACAGGTTGAAGGAGGACTATACCCGGACAGAGAAAGAAATTAGTGATACCAATCTGTCTTTGATTGTGGCTGGTGGTTATTTAAAAAGATTGTTAGATAACTCTGCCGTGAAAGAGTTCATTAGCTTGTATTATGCGGACATCCTAACCGCATTAGATACGGTTTCCCAGCAATTGCAACAAGCCCCGATGTCTCTTGAGAAAGAGTAAAGTATCAAAAAAAGCTGCCTCATTTTTGAAAGATGTCTTTTTTAGCTTTGTTACTCCAATCACAAAAAGTACGCCACCCTCCGAAAAAGTAGTGGCTAATGAAAACACACTAGAAAATCAATCTTCTGTGTGAAACCCAGAACCGGGTGCTGGGAGACATAGCTGAAAAAATGGGAATGTCTCCTAGCAGCTATGCCAAGATTGAACGGGGAAGCACAAATCGCAAGATTTGATTGTTGAAGTAGAAAAATTGAAGGCGAGCTTGCTGCATAAGTTGGAACTGCTTGTGGTTGACGGAGGTGTTGTGGGAAATGTATAGAGGGGCAGACTAAGCGTTTCTTTTGTTTTGCATAATGAAGATATTGGTTTTGTGCAAATTTGAATTTAACTTCGATACAATGTCTCGGCAGCTTAAAATTTTGCTGGATTGATGTGTTGTATTCTAGGGTTCTCTATGTCAGCCCCAAGTTTTAATCAAAACCCTATGTTAATTTTGTAAAATATAATGCTATTATTATTCTATTCTTGGCATTATTTTTACGTATTTTGAAGAATTATACTAATTTTTAGAAATAATAAATTGAAATCATTGTGATTTTATTTTTACGGTTTCTATTATATAGAAACAACCATTCTAAGTTATTTAATAAATTAAGGTTAAGTTAATTTAAAGCCCTCTAATATCTTTAATAGGTATATTAGAGGGCTTTTCTTTTTTGAAAAAACTGTTTATCAGCAAATTTCTCACTGTAATTAATCCCATGTAGTAAAATCTAGAATTAATTCTTCGATGATCAATAAAAAACAGTTCCAAAATATACAGTCATTGCAATTCTATTAATAAGGCATGGGACAGTTTTATTTCTAATTTCTTATAAGAGCTAACGAGATACCTAGGAAAAATATATGGGAAAACAAATAACCTACAACCAACATCCCGAACAGCAAGCCCGCGACATTATTGATCAAAAATTGGAGCAGGCAGGCTGGACGATCCAGTCGGTGAAGCACTTTAATCCCAATAGCAGTTTGGGAGTGGCAGTGCGTGAATATCCAACCGATAGCGGTCCGGTAGATTATTTGCTATTTGTTGATAGAGAGCCGGTTGCCATTATTGAAGCCAAAGAAGAAAACTTTGGCTATAAGCTCAACACAGTTGAAGAGCAAAGTGCTCGTTATGCCGATAGCGAACTCAAACATATCCCGCAAGCGGATATTGCTTTTTTATATGAAAGCACAGGTGTCATTACCCGCTTTACCAACCGCAACGATCCCGCTCCTCGTGCTCGTGAAGTATTTCATTTTCATCGTCCTGAGACATTGCAAAAATGGGCAAACGAAGGCAAAAACACCCTGCGCGCCAAACTTAAAGCCATACCTACGCTCAATCCTAACCATCTGTCTGCGGCTGAACTCGGCTTGCGCGATTGCCAATTAACCGCCATCGAAAATATGCAAGATTCCTTGGCAAAAGATTTGCCGCGCGCCTTGATTCAGATGGCCACAGGTGCAGGCAAAACCTATACCGCTATCAGCATTATGTATCGTTTGCTCAAATACACAGGCAAACGCCGCATTTTGTTTTTAGTCGATACCGTCAATTTGGGCGAACAGGCCGAGCAGGAAATGTTGGTTTTTACCCCATCTGACGACAACCGCAAATTTACTGAACTCTACAATACTCAAGTCATTAAATCGCCGCACATTCCCAACGGCGTAGAAGTCCGCATTTGTACCATTCAGCGCATGTATTCCCTATTAAAAGGGGAAGATCTGGCGATACCGGATGACAGCATGGAATTGGAAGAATGGGAAAATCGCTTAAAAGAACCATTGCCCGTTGCCTATCAACCGGATCTGCCACCTGAATTTTTTGATTTTATTTTTATTGACGAATGCCATCGCTCCATTTACAACCTGTGGCGGCAAGTGTTGGATTATTTTGATGCTTATCTGATTGGCTTAACGGCCACACCGGACAACCGCACTTTTGGTTTTTTCAATCAAAACGTGGTCAGCGAATACAGCCACGAGCAAGCCGTTGCCGATGGCGTAAACGTAGGCAATGAAGTCTATCTGATCAATACCAAAATCAGCCTGGATGGCGGAAAATTCAAAGCCGAAGAATTGATCGAACACCGCGAACGCACCACACGCCGTAAACGCTGGCAGCAGCAAGATAGCGATGAGGCCTATACTGCCAAGCAACTCGACAGGGATGTTGTCAATCCAAGCCAAATCCGCACCATTATCCGTACTTTCCGCGACCATTTGCCCGTAATGTTCCCAAATCGTCAAGAAGTGCCCAAAACCTTGATTTTTGCCAAAAACGACAGCCACGCCGACGACATCATCAAAATGGTGCGTGAAGAGTTTGGGCAAGGCAACGAATTTTGCAAAAAAATCACGTACAAAGCCAAAGACGATATTGTGGGTGAAAACGGAGAAATCATCGAACAAGGCGAAGAACCCAAAACCGTCTTGGCGAATTTCCGCAACGATTACAACCCGCGCATTGCCGTTACCGTCGATATGATTGCCACGGGAACGGATGTCCGCCCGCTCGAATGCCTGTTGTTCATGCGCGATGTCAAAAGCCGCAATTATTTCGAGCAAATGAAAGGACGCGGCACACGCACGCTTGATAAAGAAGGCTTGCAAAAAGTCAGTCCATCCGCATCATCAGCCAAAACCCATTATGTGATTGTCGATGCCATCGGTGTTACAAAATCGCTCAAAACGGCAAGCCAACAATTAGACACCCAGCGTTCGGTCAGCTTCTCCGATTTAGGAAAAGCCGTCGTCTTCGGCGGCGCATTTGATAGCGACAGCATCAGCTCACTGGCGGCGCGCCTTGCCCGTTTAAACAAACAGCTTGATGACGAACAACAGCAGCAAATCACCGCCATCACAGGCGGCATCCCATTATCGCAACTGGTCAAAGATTTATTTCACGCTATCAATGCCGATGAAGTTCATCAAGCTGCCTGTGAACAAGAAGGCATTTCCATTGATGAAACGCCGTCTGAAAAAACCGTTTTACAGATACAAAAACAGCGCGTCAAAGCTGCCACACGTCCGCTTTCCATGGAACTCATCACGACGTTGGACGACATCCGTAAACAAAACGAACAGAAAATTGACGCCGAGATTGATGAAGTTATCCACGCAGGCTGGGCGGAAAATGATGAAACCCTGACCCAAGATTTTGCCGAATGGATACACAACAACAAAGACGAAATCACCGCCTTACAGATTTTCTATAATCAGCCTTATCAACGCCAAGCCTTAAGCCTTGCGATGATTAAAGAGCTGGCAACCGCCATCAAAAAAGCCAAACCGAAATTGGCATTCAGTCATATCTGGCAGGCATACGCGCGTTTGGATAACGTCAGCGAACAGGCAGAAAGCGAACTCACCGCCTTAGTCAGCCTTGTTCGCCGAGTGATTGGCATTGATGACAAAATCACGCCGTTTACCAAAACCGTGCGTAAAAACTTCCAAACATGGACGTTTGAACACAACGCCCGCGCCGACAAACCGCTGACCGAAGAGCAAATGCAATGGCTGACCATGATTCGTGACCACATCATCACTTCCTTTGCCATCGAAGAAAACGACTTTGAACTTACCCCGTTCAACCAATACGGCGGCTTAGGGCAAGCCTATGATGTATTGAGTGAAATTGCCGCCAACGACCAAGACTTTAACACCCTATTAAACGAGATTAACCAACAATGGACAGCATAAAAATAACCGCAGAACAGCAATTGCCTGAAGGGTGGGAAGCTAATTTTTTAAAACTTTTATGTACTATAAAGACTGGCGATAAAGATGTTAATCAGGGCAGTGAGAATGGTAAATATCCATTTTTTACTTGCGCTCAAGAAATTTCTAATTCAGAAACTTTCAGCTTTGAAGGAGAGGCCATCCTGATAGCAGGTAACGGCAACTTTAATGTTAAATTTTATCATGGGAGATTTGAAGCATATCAACGTACTTACGTTTTACAAAATTTTAAAAATGTTGATGCTAAATATTTATTTTATTTTATAAACAATAAACTTGGTGATATTACGAAAGGTAACCGTGGTAGCACAATTAAATACATTCGTTTAGGAGATATTGCTAATTACCCCATTATCTACCCAACCAGCAAAGAAACCCAACAAGCCATCGTCAATAAAATCGAAAGCCTGTTTGACGAAATCGACGAGGGCATAGATCGTCTGAAAACCGCAGCGCAGCAAATCCAACAATACCGCCAATCCCTGCTCAAAAACGCCTTTAACGGCGGGCTCACCAAAGAATGGCGTAGCAAGCATGCAGACACCTTGCCGTCTGCAAACGAACTGCTCGCCCAAATTCAGACGGCCCGAGAACAACACCACGCCCGACAGCTTGCCGACTGGCAAACAGCCGTCAGCCAATGGGAACAAAATGGAAAAGAAGGGAAAAAACCGAGCAAGCCCAAAGCGCCGACACAAGCGGTTAAGTTTGAAGAAAATTTTGCAGATTTGCCGAGGGGGTGGTTTAACTTCTCGTTGGACACGTTAGCAGAAATTTCAGGCGGATTAACCAAAAATGCCAAACGTGGTTCATTTAAAGAAAAAGTTCCTTATTTACGAGTTGCTAATGTTTACGCTAATGAGTTGAAGTTAGACGAAATTGCGACAATAGGAATTCAAGAAAATGAAAAAGCACGAACATTGTTGCAGACGAATGATTTACTTATTGTTGAAGGGAATGGCAGTATTGAACAAATAGGACGAGTGGCTATTTGGAATAATACTATTAACCCTTGTTATCACCAAAACCATTTAATTAAAGCTCGATGCTATCCTTTTGTACTACCTAAATTTGCACTTTATTTTCTAATTTCTCCTATGGGAAGAGAAAGAATTATAAATGTTGCAAGTTCAACAACAGGATTACATACATTAAGTTTAACAAAAGTAGCTAACTTAATTATTCCAGTTTGCTCTCTAGCAGAACAAACCCAAATCGTTGCCATTTTAGAAACCAAACTCACCGCCTGCGACCAACTCGCCGCCGAACTTGCCAAACAACTCAAACAAGCCGAGCTGCTCAAACAGGCCGTCTTAAAAGCGGCTTTTTCAGGTAGCCTTTTGGATAAATAAATTAAAGAGAAAACGAATATGACCACAACGCAAAACCACACTTCAAATGCCATCGTCCAAAAGGTTTGGAGTTTCTGCCATATGCTGCGCGATGACGGCGTGAGCTACGGCGACTATTTGGAGCAGATTACCTATCTGATTTTCTTAAAGATGGCGTTTGAATACAGCCAGCCGCCCTACAATCGTGATGTCGGCATTCCGCAAGAATACAACTGGAAAAGTCTGACCGACCGCACTGGCGCGGAATTGGAAAGCCATTATCTCGCTTTGTTGCGCGATTTAAGTATGCGCAAAGGCTTGCTTGGTCAAATTTTTGCCAAGGCGCAAAACAAAATCCAAGACCCTGCCAAATTATCCCGTTTGGTGGCGATGATTGATGAAACCAAATGGACGCGTTTGGGCGTGGATGTGAAAGGCGATATTTACGAAGGGATTTTGGAAAAAAATGCCGAAGATACCAAATCAGGCGCGGGGCAATACTTTACGCCGCGTGCTTTGATTCAAGCAATTGTCGAATGCGTCCGCCCGCAGGCAGATACCCTGATTGCCGACCCGGCAGCAGGCACCGGCGGCTTTTTATTGGCGGCATACAGTTATTTGGAAAAACACGCCAATCTAAACACTGAGCAAAAAGCGCGGTTAAAAAACGGGACGTTTTTCGGCAATGAAATTGTCGCCAATACGCGCCGTTTGTGTTTGATGAACCTGTTTTTACACGGCATCGGCGAAATGGACGGCGAAAGCCCGATCAGCTCCGATGATTCCTTAGTTGCACCAAGCGCACGCAAAGTGGACTTGGTTTTGGCCAATCCGCCGTTCGGCAAAAAAAGCAGCATGACCATTACCAATGCCGAGGGCGAAGCCGAAACTGAAGATTTTGTCTATAACCGCCAAGACTTTTGGGCAACCACTTCCAACAAACAAGTCAACTTCTTGCAGCATATTTACACCATGCTCAAAAACAACGGACGGGCAGCCGTGGTCGTACCCGATAATGTGTTGTTTGAGAGCGGAGCAGGCGAAACTGTGCGTAAGAAGCTTTTACAAATCACTGATTTACATACAATTTTACGTTTGCCAACGGGTATTTTCTACGCGAATGGTGTCAAGGCAAATGTGTTGTTTTTTGATAACCGCCCCGCACAAGAGCAAGCGATTACCCAAGAAGTTTGGATCTATGACTACCGCACCAATGTGCATCACACACTGAAGAAAAAACCGATGCAGTTGGCGGATTTGCGGGATTTCATTACCTGCTATTGCCCCGAAGACCGTTCAAAACGTGTGGAAACTTATCATGCCGAAAACAATCCCGACGGACGCTGGCGTAAATTTAGTATCGATGAAATCAATCAGCGCGAAAAAACCAGCTTGGATATTTTCTGGCTGAAAGACCATTCTTTAACCGACTTGGACAATCTGCCCGCCCCTGATATTTTGGCCGATGAAATCATTGAAAATATCGAAGCGGCTTTGATGAGTTTTAGAAGCGTTGCTGAGCAGTTGGAAGAAAACGAATAGAAAAGCATCTGAGGCCTTGTTGATTGGTTTATCATTAAGTTGGCAAGGCTTTGTTTTTTAGAAATAGTTATTGCCACTGAAAGTTTAAGGGTTATCTTGATGTTCAGTTGATTTATAAGAATATTTTGCTATTTTTGAATAATACAGGCCGTCTGAAAAAATATACTTTCAGACGGCCTTTTCTTGTTGTATCTACGTTTTTAAGATTTTCCGGCTTTATCTCCGATTTTGCTTTCTTTGCCTTGAATCAGGTTTTGAATATTGCTTTTATGGCGGTACAACACCAACGCAGCAATGAATACGGTTGCCCATGCCCAAGAGGCGTGTGGCATCATGAAGAAGGCGAAAATGGGTGCGCAGACGGTGGCAACCAGTGCGGCGAGGGAGGATACTTTGAAACCGAACGCCATGACCAGCCAAACCAAGGTGCAGAGCAGGGCGGTTGCGGGGGAGAGGGCGAGCAAGACGCCCAATGCGGTGGCTACGCCTTTGCCGCCTTTAAAATTGAAAAATAATGGCCACATATGGCCGATCAATGCGGCGATGGCAACCAGTGCTATCGTTGCATCAGACAATTCTAAAGCATTTTGCAGGCAGCGCGCCAAGATGACGGCAACCAAGCCTTTTACTGCATCGCCGAGTAGGGTCAGTGCGGCCGCTTTTTTCTTACCGCTGCGCAAGACGTTGGTGGCACCGGGATTGCCGGAGCCGTAAGTGCGCGGATCGTCCATGCCGTAATATTTTGATACGATGA
>ERZ773018.986-NODE-986-length-15858-cov-9.814149_pt1 | contig 15858 bp, 13 predicted proteins | sample MGYA00580840_ERZ773018 | MGnify/ENA primary metagenome ERZ773018 (study PRJEB29015, sample SAMEA2738125) | human oral metagenome | biome: human oral; feature: human-associated habitat; material: saliva | place: China | collected 2256 ... | reverse complement strand
TTCAATACGAATCAATACATAAGAAAAACGCTGATTTCAAGCGTTTTTTCTTTTTGCCAAATGTGATATATTGCACTGTATTTCAATTCAAACTCTACCTTTTTCTCTACCTTTTTTGAACAAATTTTAATGAATATACTAGACACATTTAAGAAAGAACATGAAATTAACTATGACATAAAGACATTGAATTTTATAAGAATAGATGTAAAGGAAAAAGAAAGTGGAAAATGAATGAATCTTTGGATTAATTTTTACAAAAGAAAATATTCGGGCGAAGAGTTAATCCGTACGCATTTTTTTGAAACCCTGTAATTTAAATCTATAAAATATTTCAGTTATTTATATTTCCTTTTACTTAATATTCTTCTTTTGGATAAAACTAAGTTCTTATTCTTATTCTCAGAATTTCGTAAGTTGTTATATTCCATAATCCATGATAAAACTAATGGGATAATTAATGAACTAGCTATAAATTCTAATATTTCAGTACTTTCAATTCCCATTTTGGTAAGAGGAGAAATGCGATTGAAAGTAACTAAACTAATTAATGCAAAAATAAATGAAACTCTAAAAATAAAAACTGTAACTTTTCTATCAGATAATCTAAAAAGCCATAATTTTAAGTTTTTTAATGATTTAAATATTCTGTATATAATGATTAATATATAAAATAATATTCCGATTAGCAATTTACAAAAAATATAAAATATAGTATACAGTACATCAATAATAACGAATATAGTACTTGATAGATAAAACATAATTGTTTTCTGTTTATTTTTTCGGAAATAAGCAATTGTTTTATATTCTTCAATTTCTTTATTAAACAAATATTCAATTCTAATAAACAATTTTTTCGCTTTGTTACCAAAAATAGGATTTATAATCTTGGGAATTATTTGTAAAAAGAATTTAATAAATTCGAACAATAATAAGCCTGATAAAAATATTGAAAGTACTGAAAAAGCAAATAGGAACAGTAGCAATAATAGATCAGAGATAAGCCTGTTTTCAATATTACTTATATTATTTATTAATTTGTTAGGGATTTTGTAAGTGAAAGTTAGAGAAATGAAATAAATAAAACCTAGAATAACTTCCCACTCTCCAATAGATAGATTATCATTTTTAAAGCTATTTAATATTTTAACGAGCTTTCCAGAATAAAAATATCCTTTATTTATATTATCTACTACTAATAAAGTAATTAAAAAAAATATTACAATATGGTTCTGTTTATAGAAAAAATACAAAACCAACAACAATATACAGGAAATGCTGAATATTGAAATGATTGTATTAGTACGTCTTTCCAAACTAGAAGTAATATTGGTAGTTTGCTCCTTAGAAGTTTGTTTAATTAAATTTCCGTGATTGGATATTATCTTTATAAATATAGGAATAATCCCAAAAATAAAACATTTACTTAACAAAGTTTGAAAAAACAGAAAATAATTCATTTACTATCCTAATTTCTTATTATATTTTTCTTTCTTAAATTATATCAAAAATAGTACATATAACGAAAAATCAAATTAATCAGTTACAGTTAAATTATGAAGTTTATATTCACTACGACTTTCCGAAAAATAGATATTTTCCTGAAAGTTTTGAATTTGAAACGATGAACAAGCAAAAACAACCGGAGAAGAAACAGTTCACAACTCCTTCTTCTCTGGTTGTTTTCTTTAAAATCATACTGACATCACAAAAATCAAACCAAACATATAAGATAAACTTTCCTAAAAAGAGAACCGGATAACTCTTTTAAAAATCTAATATATTAATGATTAGTTCACTTTTTATACTGATCTAACATGTTGCTGATTGTTTGCTTTAAATCATCTACTAATTTTTGAGGTTTAGTGATCATCAAACTATCTCCCTGACTTAGTAGCCACCTTTTCAGACCTGGAGTATATTGGGTTTCAATCTCCATAACTGTCTGATTTACTTCTTGACTTAAAATTTTTGTATTGGGAAATTGATCCAGAACAATAGAGGGATCATTATTAAACTTGAGCCTGATTTTTATGAGAGATCCTGAAAATGCATCAACTTTCATGTTTCTCACATCTCCATCACGAAACTTATTGCGATGGGGTATGTTTGGTTTCTTGCTATCGCTTAATTCCCATCTTTTGATACGATCAATTTTAAACGTTGTATATGTTTCATGCTTAAGGTGATATGCAACTAAATAGAAATAGTGAAAATCATAATACATTGAAACTGGGAAAACGATGTGCTTTTTTACAACATCCGTATAGGGACTTTTATATTCTAATTCAATTACTTGTTCATAAATAATCTTTTCTGAGAGCTCCCATGTTTTAACTATACGATCTTGCTTGTCAGAGATTGGCTCGTAATTTAATTTTTCGCTAGCTATAACTGATTCGATTAATTTTTTATCATCTATTGAAAGTGTGTTTAATAAACTATTTATCACTCTATTAAATTCATTTTTATTTAATGCTCTGTTTTCCAACAATATTTTAGATATAAATAGTACTTCTTGCTTTTCTATAGTTGATGGGCGATCTATTGAATATTTTTTTATATCTCTATTGTAAACAAGATTACCTAAAATACTTGAATGAACAGACACAAAATATCTCAAAAATGATAAATCTCTTTGTATTGTTCGTTCATTAACTTCAAATTCATCTGCTAGAGATTTCTTTTGTAATTTCTCTCCAAAAAACAAACGTAAAAATATATTAAGAATTCTTCCTTGATCATTCATATTGATTACCCCACATATTAAAAATTATAACATACTAACAAACCTTACAAAATTTGTTTTTTACAATCTTGACAATTAAAAAGGACAAATATTGTCTATCTGATCTGATATAATTAACACATAGTGAGTTTCCCACTAATACATTTTGAAAAAATTTAATTAATATTTTACCTTTACTTAAGGAGTTTGGATCATGAAAGAAATGCAAATTGTTTATCAAGGACAACATCAATCTTTTGAATCTGTATCCTATATTGTATTCGATATAGCAACAACCGGATTAAAAGCTACTAAAGATGAACTTATTCAAATTAGCGCCGTAAAAATTGAAAAGGGAGAGAAAACTGATAGTTTCAATGAGTATATTACTCCTTCTCAACCTCTCAGTGATTTTATAAAAAAAATTACCAATATTACAGATGAAGATATAATGAATTCAAAATCATTACCAGAAGTACTACAAAACTTTTTAAATTTTGTTCAAGATAGTGTACTTATTGCTCACAATATAACTTTTGAGATGAAGTTTCTTCAAGAAAAACTAAAAAATTGTCATTACCTGCCATTAGAAAATACTTATATCGATTCTCTGGAACTCGCTCGCCGTATTTATCCAGATAGAAAAAGACATGGGCTTGTGCCACTGATCCAAGATTTTTTGAACAGTGAAGACTATAGTTGCCAAGGTTGTTTGGCCGATGTAAACGCGCTTTGCAAACTGTTTCCTATCATGTTAAACGAAACCCTAGCCAAATATAATTTTAAAGAAATTGGACAACTAAATGATTTACCCGTAAATAAACTATATATATGAAAAATTTAATTTTAGAGTTTTTTATCTGTTGCCTTTGAAAAATTCCCACCATTGACAACACTTGCACTAGGTAAATAATAGATTTTATTTAGGAGGAAATGGATTAATATGAAAAAACAAACTATTATCTATTGTTATAGAATGACACATGATTATGGTATAAATCCTTGTGTTTTTACTGAAAATTATGATAAAACACCTCAGCTTCTAAGTGAAGGTGGTTGTATGCAGCAGTTAAGAAGAAACATTAAGAAGAACTGGGCCGATAAAATTAATAATAATGAAGTGGATGCATACATAATGGCGATAGCTGGCCATTCGAAAGATGGTCAACAGTGGAAAGATGACCAAGGCACCTTTATTACCCCCAAATACAACCATTTAATTTTTGTGGCTAAAATTAGTGAAATTATGACTATGGGAGAATATTTAAGATCTCCAAAGTCAGAAAATCGGCGGGATTCATATACTTATCAATGGATGATTGAACATGATGGATTGCATAATACTCATTTTATGAATGAGGTGGTTATTCTCGCAGACCGTTTTAACTATTTTGGAAAATCTCCTCTTGAAATACCGAAGGAAATCCTTTCCTTTTTTCCTATGGGAAGCCGAGCTAGGTTAAATGGCAAACCATTTCCGCGATGGAATGCAAAAAATGGGTTTTATAATTCAAATGATCGATTTATGGATACTTTAGAGTTAGCAAATTTCGCTGAGAATTTACTAGGATCACAAAACAAAATTATCGATTTACCATACCATCCATTCTACATAAAAGGAAACAAACTATGAAAATTATTTTATCTAGAAAAGGGTTTGATTCGTCTAATGGAGGAATTCCAAGCCCAATCTTACCTGACGGAACCTTATTATCATTTCCAATACCTGGGAAGTTTGATAACTTATCTTTTGATGATTTAAACTATAACGGGGTTAGTTTCTCAAATATTTTAAGACAATTGAGAGGAAAAGAAGATAAGACTAATCATTATAATTGTCATCTTGACCCTGATATAAGAGAAGGTCTGAGAAATGTGCCTGTCTCTGACTGGAAACCTGCATTTGGACAGATTAATAGTTCGCAAGGTTTACTACGAAACCAAAATGTTGCGGTTGGGGATCTCTTCCTATTTTTTGGTTGGTTTAGACAAACCGAAGGAGATATTCAGAATGGAACACTGCATTTTAAAAAAGGTTCACCTGATTTAAATATTATTTATGGTTATTTGCAAATTGGTGATCTAACAAATAATCAAGACATATTGAAAGAAAGTTATTCTTTTCATCCTCACTCTAACAATCATCTGATCAATGCTCAATCAAATATGTTATATATGCCAAGTGATAAATTAGCATTTTCGTCTAATTATAAAGGTTATGGAACATTTAGTTTTGATGAGAAAAGAGTATTAACAATAAGAGGAAAAAGCCGAAGTATTTGGAAAGAAGTCCCTGCATTAATGCCTGAAAATCTATGCGGTAATCATAAAAATTCTGCTAAAAACGAGGGAATACAATATTCTGGAATATGGCAGGAAAAAGTATTAGTAGAGAATAAAATCTCAACTGATTGGGCAAAAAGTCTATTTTCGTAATTGGAAGGCAAATTAATGCATATTATAGGCATTTCTAATATACCAACACTAGTATAATCATTACGTATATTAGATGACAAAGAATCATCCAATTTAACACTCCAGCAAGAGGAAACACCTACCAAACTGTTGACTCGAATTGCTGCTAATATTTTTAACGTTCAATAAAACTTTTTAAGAGCGTATTTTTAGCCGCAATTTGATCTATTTTCATGAGAACAAGCAAAAACAACCGGAAAAGAAACAGTTCCCAACTACTTCTTCTCTGGTTGTTTTTTATACTAACGATTTTTCCGACTTAATTGATAAGAGTACAGGATCGGAATGAGAACAATGGTGAGGATGATCAGCACCAATACATAAGAAAGAGCATATTGAAGGCCTGCTTCAAGTAGAAGGATCAACCCTCCGAGGACCCACAATTTCCCTGCCAAGCGATGGGTTTTGTGCCAGTTATCTTCACTCTGTAAGGTCCAGGGCAGACGGATCCCAACCGTATGGTTCACTTTCAACTTAGGCATGTAATTGCCCATGATCACAAAGATGAGGCCTAACAAAGCAGAAACAACAATAGAAGGATTGGTCGTAGAGCCTAGCGCCTTACTATAGATGAGATAGAAGACACTTAAGGAGACGATTGGAATCAACCAGTAGATCACTTTGACCATTTTCTCATTCATCGTGCGGTTCTTAGGATCACGTCCAATCATAAAGATCACAAACAGATGCACCAAGAGAAGGAAAAGAGGAAGACCAAACACGGCCAGTGGCTTCGATTGGAAATTATTGGCCTGACCTGCAAGGTTGAAGTGAATCGGGATTTGGTTCGGCAATTGCGACCAAATTATCAGCCCCCAAAGTATGGGGAAGAGTATAACAATAGAGGTTAATATCAATAGTTTTTTATTCGTTTTCATCAGTAGAATCTCCTTTCAAATCAACGAGCCAAACCATTAAATCTTCCAAGACAGAAGTATTGAGTTCATAGTAGATAAAATTCTTCTCTTTTTCCTCTCGAATTAAATCTGCCTGCTTGAGGAGGCTTAAATGATGGGAAATGGTCGCTCCTGCTACATCAAAGTGGCCAGCGATATCACCAGCAGATAATTTCCCCGCCTTTAGCAGTTCTAAGATACTTCTTCTTATCGGATTCGATAAAGCTTTAAATGTTTGCGCAAAATTCATCTCTATCTCCCCTAATCTATTTAGATATCTTTCTAAATAGATTCTAGTACTTTCGGATGGGTTTGTCAACTCTATTTAGAAAAAAATCTAAATAGGTCTAAGTTGGCTCTCCTTCTGATTTGATAGGAGGATGCTGTTACCAGTAGGAATGTCGTTTTAGAAGACAAAAAAACCTCTAGCTATTAGCTAGAGGTTGCGATTTAGTCAGGTTTATTGATTTGAAAGTTTACGTTTCAATAAGATAGCACCTGATAGAACAACTGCTCCTAGGACAATGAATCCAGTAGCTGCGACGTCACCTGTACTTGGGAGAACTTTCTTACGACCTTTACCTTTGCCATCACCGGGACCTTCAGTTGTTGAAGATGACGGAGTTGGAGGTGGAGTAGGAGTAGTCGTTGAAGTTGTAGTCGGTTCTTCGCTTGTAGTCGTAGTAGTGGTTGTTTCACCTGTTGTGGTTATAGTGGTTGTAGCTTCTTTGGTTGTGGTCGTAGTTGAAGTTGTAGTCGGTTCTTCAGTTGTAGTCGTAGTTGAAGTTGTAGTCGGCTCTTCAGTCGTCGTAGTCGTTGTAGTCGTGGTCGTAGTCGTGGTTGTGGTTGTGGTTGTGGTTGTTTCTTCCTTCGGATTGACGATTGTCTTGGTTACTGAGTGATCGGCTCCGAAATCTTCAGCATTGACTTCTGTATCCGCAGATTTGATGCTGTACCCTGCCGGTGCTTCTGTTTCAGTTAAGATATATTTATCTTTTAACAAGGCGTTGACTGTAATGTTCCCGTTTTCGTCGGTTACATACTCACCGATGACTTGGTTGTTTGCCTGGCGTACGACCTTAAATTTTGCTCCTTGGAGAGGTTGGTTGGCATCATCTACTTTGTGGATATTGATGGTAAATACATAACCGACGCCAGAGCCACCAGCGATTTGCACAGCTGCAGCATTGGTTACTTGTTTTACCTCTGTATTTTTACCTTTTAGGATTGCATCGTTTTTTAGGAGTTCGCCATCTACAGGCTCGTAGTTGAGCTTAACATCATAAGCAATACGGTATTGGTCGTTTTCAGTGATGTCGCCTAAGTCAATTACAAAGGATTGACCGTCTTCACTGATAGTCACCTTGTGTTGGTCAGTGACATCTGTTCGGTTGCTAAATTGCCACTCACCTTCAACAAAGGCAAAGGTCCCTTTCAGCACCTTGATGCTACCTGGTACATAAGAAGCGTTGGTGAATTTCATATGGTCTTCGATGGTCACGCTATTGATATTTTCTTTGGTTCGGTTGACAGAAATGGTATAAGATACCGTTTTGTGATCTTCGGAATTGACCCAGCTTGTCTTTGTCAAGACTTTGGGATTCCCGTCTCCAACTCCTTTGAAGGTCACCTTTCCGCCGATTTTTAGTTCGTTGTTAATGGTGATTTCAATCGGGATTTCTCCTTTTTCAGGGTGCTTCTTGAAATCAATCCGTGCATAGAAGAAGAAGGAGCCGTTTGTGTCAGAGTGTTTTTCAACATAATCTGTGTAGGTGAGGGAAATCGATTTTTTTGCAGCATCTACGGTTGCATGAGCGATGATCTCGTTGGTATTAACATCTCGAATCTCGAAGTTATCCGAAGTAATCATTAAAGCATCTGGAACCGTCACGACCGTAGTATCCCCTGCCTTGACATTTTTTCCTGCCAGATCGTAGGTGGCATTAATTCGGAAAGTTGCCCATTGCTCTAACTCCCAAGTGAGACCTCCGCCTTCGTTATTGGTGACGTTGACACTGGTAATCGTGTCCGCAAATTTTCCTGTTATCGAGACGGTTGGTGTTTCAGCAGATGATTTATTCAAACCTAAAGTGAATAGGGTGGCTAGTAGACAAAGAACGAATGGAAAAATCCAAAATTTCTTTTTATCCATAATTTTCTTCCTTTTTCATAAAATGGGTGTTTAATAAACAATCCTACTCTTAGTTCCAATAAGACTATCAGTAGGTTTCCAAAAGATGGAGTCGATATTAAACTACACGGTGTTGCGACAGGTTACTAGGTTGTTCGTTACGAAGTTGTTAAGAATAAAATCCTCCCTTTGTTAAAAAAATCACAAGATTGTCTTCTTAGGTAAATTGTAGCACAAAAAGCACCTTATTTCAACAGTATAACTTTGATTGTTAAAATAAAAATGAGTATAAAATAGATAGGTTAAATAGCTGAAAGGAGTAGGTCTTGAAACAGCTTTCAAAACCCTCTTTTTGAAGCAGTAAGTATTGCTTTTTCTCTAAAAAAGCGTATAATCAAATTCATACTATCTAAAGGGAGTCTCTATGAAGAAGAGTTTTATTCACCAACAAGAAGAAATTTCATTCGTTAAAACAACATTTACCCAGTATTTGAAAGACAAGCTAGAAGTCGTCGAAGTTCAAGGACCTATCTTGAGTAAGGTAGGAGATGGGATGCAGGACAATCTATCCGGAGTAGAAAATCCTGTCTCTGTAAAGGTCTTACAAATTCCCAATGAAACCTATGAAGTCGTTCACTCTCTAGCGAAGTGGAAACGCCATACCTTAGCTCGATTTGGTTTTGGGGAAGGGGAAGGTCTCTTCGTCCATATGAAGGCCCTTCGTCCGGATGAGGATTCTTTGGATGCGACTCACTCGGTCTATGTCGATCAGTGGGACTGGGAGAAGGTCATTCCAAATGGCAATCGTAATCTAGCCTACTTAAAAGAAACGGTTGAAAAAATCTACAAGGCCATTCGTTTGACGGAGTTGGCTGTTGAAGCCCGCTATGATATTGAATCTATCCTGCCTAAGCAAATCACCTTTATCCACACAGAAGAGTTGGTAGAGCGTTATCCTGATTTGACACCAAAAGAACGGGAAAATGCTATCACCAAAGAATATGGAGCAGTCTTTTTGATAGGGATTGGTGGCGTCTTATCAGATGGCAAACCGCACGACGGACGGGCGCCGGACTATGATGACTGGACAACGGAGACCGAAAATGGCTACAAGGGCTTAAACGGGGATATTTTGGTTTGGAATGAGAATCTTGGTGGAGCCTTTGAACTTTCTTCCATGGGGATTCGGGTCGATGAAGACACCCTCAAGCGCCAAGTTGCGATTACTGGAGATGAAGATCGTCTGGAATTAGAATGGCACCGGGCTCTCTTGAACGGTCTCTTCCCACTGACCATTGGAGGTGGGATTGGGCAATCTCGTATGGCTATGTTCTTGCTTCGTAAGAAACATATCGGGGAAGTTCAAACCAGTGTTTGGCCTCAAGAAGTTCGCGAACAATATGAAAATATTTTGTAATTTTTCAGAAAGACACAAATAGAATCAGGATGTAAATAAAGCCAGCTTTCGAGGTTGGCTTTATTTTTTTGCGGGAATGGAAAGATAGGGGTAGCGCTTAAACCTGAATTTCTACTTGATTTTCTCGGTAGACAGCTGTTATGAACGGAGAATTTATGATAGAATAAGTTTACAAAGCAAGCAAAGGAGTGGTGTCTATGAAATTACAAAAACCAAAAGGAACCCAAGATATCCTGCCACAGGAGTCCGCTAAGTGGCAATATGTTGAAGGATTTGCTCGCGAGACCTTTAAAAAATACAATTATGCGGAAATCCGCACACCGATATTTGAGCATTATGAAGTCATTAGCCGCTCGGTGGGAGATACGACTGATATTGTGACCAAGGAAATGTACGATTTCTATGATAAAGGAGATCGTCACATCACCTTGCGTCCCGAAGGGACAGCACCTGTTGTGCGCTCCTATGTTGAAAACAAACTCTTTGCACCAGAAGTTCAAAAACCAAATAAGGTTTACTACATCGGTCCCATGTTCCGTTATGAGCGTCCGCAGGCCGGTCGCTTGCGTCAGTTCCACCAGATTGGCGTAGAATGTTTTGGATCTAGCAATCCTGCTACGGATGTAGAGACGATTGCCATGGCTGACCACTTCTTCAAAGAGATCGGGATTGAAAATGTCGTCCTCCACTTAAATACCCTTGGTAGCACAGCTAGTCGGGCAGCTTATCGCCAAGCCTTAATTGATTACTTGCTTCCAATGAAAGACCAACTATCAAAAGATAGCCAACGTCGTCTAGAAGAAAATCCGCTCCGCGTCTTGGACTCAAAAGAAAAAGAAGACAAGCAGGCGGTTGAGAATGCTCCTTCTATCCTAGACTATTTAGACGAGGAAAGCCAAGCCCACTTCGATGCTGTTCGGACCATGCTGGACAGCTTAGGCATTGAGTACATGATTGATACCAACATGGTTCGTGGCCTAGACTACTACAACCACACCATTTTCGAGTTCGTGACAGAAGTAGAAGGAAATGAATTAACCGTTTGTGCAGGTGGTCGTTACGACGGTCTTGTAGAGTATTTTGATGGACCAGCAACTCCGGCATTTGGTTTCGGGATGGGACTTGAACGTCTGTTGTTGATTCTTGATAAACAAGGGGTTGAACTGCCTCTGGAGACTTCTTTGGATGTTTATGTCGCTGTCCTTGGACCAGAAGCAGAAGTAGTAGCCTTGGAAGTAGTTCAAGCGCTTCGTCGTCAAGGCTACTTAGCAGAGCGTGATTATCTGGGCCGTAAATTAAAAGCCCAGTTCAAGTCGGCAGATGTCTTTGGCGCTAAGATAGTCATTGCCTTAGGAGGTAGTGAGGTTGAGAGTGGCCAAGTCACTGTTAAACATAACCAAACCCGTCAGGAAGTGACTGTTTCCTTAGAAGAAGTAAAAAATGATTTCCAAGCGGTTTTAAATCAATTATAAAATTGATGGTGATTCCTTATCGGAGGCTGGGAACTGTTGTCCCAGCTTCTTTTTGATGGGGATAATAAGAAGTTCTCCTATGTGAAGGAAGCTGACAGTTAGGGGAGTTTTTGATATACTAGTATGAAGTATGCACGTGCGATAAAGCACCTGTGAGAGAAGTAAAGGAAACATCTATGAGTGAAAAAGAACAAGAATCACATAAGATTGGTCTTCAGGTGGGATCCAACTTTCAAGATACCCAAGAGGTGAGACAAGTCTTGGACCAGTCCATCAGTAGAGCAGAGGAAGTATTGACAGCTAACCAGTCCTTGGAGTCTGTAGAGGATTTTAAAGAAATTCAAAAGATACATGAGGAGGCTAAGGAACTAGAAGAAACTGTGGCAGATGCAACAATCGATACAGCACCTCTCAGTCGTCTTTCTCGGACTGCTGCCCGTCGGAAAGTAGATTTGTCAGTCCTAGAAGCCAATGATGAAGAAGTGCAGGAGACGCCGGAGCAAATAGAAAGACCCGAAGTTCCCAATCGCTATGCAACGAAGCGTCCCGTTCCATTGTCAGTTCCGATTGCTTTGAGTGTTCTCATCAGCTTAGTCCATGTTGCCCTTCCCTATGTAAATTTACTTGCGACCAATCAACAATCGCAAGATCTCTATGCAGGCTGGGCGATTGCTCAGGGGCAGGTTCCTTATGGTCATTTCTTTGGGATTAACGGCCTTCTCTATTATGGTTTGAATGGTTTGGGAAGTTTGCTAGGAAGTCAAGCCTTCCTAGCCCTCTTCCAAGTTTTTGCCCTCTTCTTTGCTGGAACAGGCATTTACCGTCTAGTGAGAAGTTTGGTTTCGAGTGAAAAGATTGCCGGCCAAGTGCAAGTTCTGTTTTACCTCTTGGCTGGAACGCTTGGTTTTGGTGGAGGCTATGCAGGTTTCTATGTTTTGCCCTTCCTTTTTGCGTCTATGAACTTCATTCTGAGCTACTTAGAGGGGAATAAAAAAGATGAATCTTTTATCATTTATGGTATTTTCGCCTGTTTGGCCTTCATGATTTCGCCTTGGCTCAGTTTGGTCTTCTATTTCCTAGCCTTTTTAGGGTTGACAGCCTACCATGTAAAACAAAAGAAGTTTGCTCATGGTTTTTATCAATTGTTAGCGAGCTTGTTAGGGTTCTCCCTGCTCTTTTACCCTCTAGGATACATCACTGTATGGAACGGTTCCTTCGGTTATGCGGCTCACCAAGCCTTGTATAGCCTACGGGCCTTGAAATACACATCTGTTCAGTTCTTTGGTAATCTAATCTTTTACGGACTTTTACTTTTGAGTCTTGGCTTTGCCTCCGCCTTTGTCATGTCTTTTCGCAAGGTCTCTACGAGTGGTCAGCGGATCGTTCGTTTCATGTCTTGGTTTGGGACTCTCATTATCGTAACGGTACTTGTAGGAACACCTGAGCAGGGGGCTTATCAATTCTTGGGTCTCTTGCCCTTCATCCTACCTTTGTTGGCATTGTGGTTTGAGGGAGCTGAAGAGGGAGATTCTCACAGACGCAAGAGCAAGAGAAGCGCTATTTGGTCCCTGTATTTCGCAGGCCAAGCCTTCCTGCCCGTCTTAGCGATGGCTTATTTAATCGGTTATCCGATTGTGAACGTGCTGGCTCTCCAATATGGTCTAGTGAGTGAACGGGCTACAATTGCCCGCTATATCCAGAGTCATAGTGACTCCAACGATACCATCTATGCCTGGGATCAGACGGCGCATCTCTACCAAGAAAGTGGTCGTTTGGCAGCCTCAGCCCTTTTAACTCCAACCAGTTATATGGGAACAGGTGAAAATCGCACGAATCTGACCAATCAGATTGAAGAAGCGAAACCAAAGTTTATAGCGGTAAATCGAAGCGTTGATGTGACAGCTGCTGTTCAGAAATTCTTGACTAAAAATTATCAAAAAGTGGATCAAAAAGGGTCGCACTACACCTTGTATCAACGGAAATAACGTATCAATATCTTGTGGTTTTTAAATGAAATGACATTTTTTTCCACAAGATATTGATTTTTTATTTTTGAGTGTTATAATATTCATTGAACTGTATTGAATAGAAATGAAAGCGGGCGAGAGTATGATGACGTTACAAGAAGAGCACATTCAAAGCCTTCCTCCACTCTTTGTGGAGAAGCGAGACGGTCGGAAGGTGAAGTTTGATGTCGATAAGATCTACCGAGCTTTGGTCAAGGCGACAGAAGAAGTGACAGGCCTCACTCCGGTCCTTGAAGCGAAGTTAGAGGCTGTGACAGATCGGATTGTGGCCGAGATTTTGGAGCGTTTTCCACGCGGGGTCAAAATTTATGAGATTCAAAATGTCGTCGAGCACGAGTTGTTGCAAGCCAATGAATATGCGATTGCAGAGAGCTATATTACCTATCGGACTCAACGAGATTTTGAGCGCTCAAAAGCAACCGATATCAATTTTACGATTGGCAAGCTCCTCAACAAGGACCAAGCAGTGGTGAATGAGAACGCCAATAAGGACAGCGATGTCTTCAACACCCAACGGGATTTGACTGCAGGGATCGTCGGCAAGTCTATTGGTTTGACCATGTTACCTAAACACGTGGCCAATGCTCATCAAAAAGGGGATATCCACTACCATGATTTAGACTATAGTCCTTATACTCCAATGACTAACTGTTGCTTGATCGATTTTGAAGGTATGTTAAAAAATGGCTTTAAGATTGGGAATGCAGAAGTAGAAAGTCCCAAGTCAATCCAAACCGCAACGGCTCAAATCTCGCAAATCATTGCCAATGTGGCCTCTAGCCAGTACGGTGGTTGCTCAGCAGATCGGATTGATGAAGTCCTGGCTCCTTATGCAGAGAAGAATTATGACAAACATTTGAAGGAAGCTGAGGAGTGGGTTCTCCCTGAAAAACGTGAGGACTATGCTTGGCAAAAAACGAAAAAAGACATCTACGATGCCATGCAATCATTGGAGTATGAAATCAATACCCTCTTTACCTCCAATGGGCAAACCCCTTTCACCTCGCTGGGCTTTGGGCTAGGGTCTAACCGTTTTGAACGCGAAATCCAAAAAGCTATTCTGGAGATTCGAATCAAGGGGCTCGGTTCGGAACACCGGACCGCAATTTTCCCTAAGTTGATTTTCACCTTGAAAAGAGGCCTCAACTTAGAACCAGGGAGTCCCAACTATGACATCAAACAGTTGGCCTTGGAATGTGCAACCAAACGCATGTATCCGGATGTCCTCTCATATGATAAGATTGTCGAATTGACGGGCTCCTTCAAGGTACCCATGGGCTGTCGTTCTTTCCTTCAAGGGTGGAAGGATGAAAATGGTGTCGAAGTCAATTCTGGCCGGATGAATCTGGGAGTTGTGACGGTTAATTTGCCCCGGATTGCCTTGGAATCTGGCGGAGACAAGGAAAAGTTCTGGGAAATCTTTAATGAGCGGATGAACATCGCGGAAGATGCTTTGGTCTATCGGGTAGAGCGGACCAAGGAAGCAACCCCAGCTAATGCACCGATTCTTTATCAATATGGCGCTTTTGGGAAACGCTTGGGCAAATATGACCAGGTAGACCAGCTTTTCCGCAACCGTAGAGCGACGATTTCACTCGGCTATATCGGCTTGTATGAAGTGGCGACGGTCTTTTATGGTCCAAATTGGGAAGAAAATCCAGAAGCCAAACAATTTACAATCGAAATCATTAAGGATATGAAGAAACGGGTCGAAGAATGGTCTGACCAATACGGCTACCACTTCTCCATTTATTCGACGCCATCAGAAAGCTTGACAGACCGCTTCTGTCGCCTGGATACGGAAAAATTTGGTCAGGTTCCGGATATCACAGACAAGGAATACTACACCAACAGTTTTCACTACGATGTCCGCAAGAACCCAACCCCATTTGAGAAATTGGATTTTGAAAAAGTCTATCCAGAAGCTGGGGCTTCTGGTGGCTTCATCCACTATTGTGAATATCCTGTCTTGCAACAAAATCCTAAAGCGCTTGAAGCGGTATGGGATTATGCCTATGACCGGGTTGGCTATCTAGGAACCAATACGCCAATTGACCGTTGCTATAAGTGTGACTTCGAAGGGGACTTCACACCAACCGAGCGGGGCTTCACTTGCCCAAACTGTGGCAATAGTGATCCTAAAACAGTAGACGTTGTTAAACGGACCTGTGGCTATCTTGGAAACCCACAAGCTCGCCCCATGGTCAATGGACGACATAAAGAAATCGCTGCGCGTGTCAAACACATGAATGGGTCCACGATCAAATCAGCTGGACACCAATTGACAGATTAGAAAAGGAAGATTATGGGAAAATACCAATTAGATGATAAAGGTAAGGCCCAGGTACAACGATTCCACGAAAAGCATTCGACAGGTGGTATCAATAAAAAAGACCGGGTAGCCAGCCTTAGAGAGCAATTTTTAAAAAAGGCTAAGAAAAAATAAAAGTGAGAGTCCGCTCTCGCTTTTCTCTTATTGGGAGGTAAAGATGGAATTACGCAGACCGACTTTAGCAGATAAAGAATCTATTCTAAACATGATGGCAGAGTTCGAAGAGACCCAATCAGCCCATGACGGCGGCTTTTGGGATGCGGAAGCTTTTGTTTATGAAGACTGGTTGGAGACAAATATGCAAAAAGAAATGGGAATAAATTTGCCTGAAAATCGTGTTCCTTCTATTCAATTTGTATCATTTGATGATGTAGGTC